>Ga0208800_1000004_pt1 | contig 96587 bp, 88 predicted proteins | sample ColrivemetaGS541_FD_187619 | JGI IMG/M metagenome (GOLD analysis project Ga0208800, IMG submission 187619) | Estuarine microbial communities from the Columbia River estuary - Freshwater metaG S.541 (SPAdes) (version 2) | ecosystem: Environmental > Aquatic > Marine > Intertidal zone > Estuary ...
TATATTTGCTTTAATTTTTTGGAAATATGTTTTATTTTGTTGTGTTTGTTGAGATTCTAAATCGTTTAGTAAAGTGTATTTATATCCTCTTTTTTTTTGTAAATAAATTATTATTTGATTATATAAATATTTGATCCATGTGAATACTTTTCCACAGAATTTTATGAAATTATACATATACGAAAAAAACGATGTAAATTTATATAAAACAAATAATATAGTAAAAATATACCATATAGTATTAATAATAGTATTAAATAAATATAAATCAAACATTATTAATGTTAAAATGTAAATTAAAAATAAAAAATAAACATCTATTGTAATAAAAAAACGAATTTAAAAAAATAAAATTTATTATTAATAGGAAAGGTATTCGTGTATATGCTATGTATAATTGGAATAAATTAGTAAAAGAATATACAAATAATGATATAATTGATAATATAAATAATAATAATAACTTTAACATAGTTAACGATTATATTCAGTTAAATGAACAAGAAATTGCTATTTACAATCCGTCAAAAAAGGATGTTAAATTAAAATATAAAAATGTGTACTGTGTGAATTGTGGAGAGAAAGGGCATGTTGTTAAAGATTGTGTAAATCCAATTACAAGTTTTGGTATTATAGCATTTAAGGTAATAAATGGTCCACATGATGAAATAGATGATACTAATGATTCTTTAAAGAATATATTAAATAAAAGTGAAACTCATGAAAAACAATATCCTTATGTTAAATTTTTAATGATTCAGAGAAAGGATACAATGGGATTTACTGATTTTGTGAGAGGTAAATACCCGGATGAACCTAATGAATTACAAGAAGTTTTGCCTATTTTTATAAATGAAATGACACAACAGGAAAAAAATGATTTATTAACAAAATCATTTGATGAAATTTGGAATACATTATGGGTTAATCATGAGTCAAAATGTTTTAAAAATGAATATGAGGCTGCGTATAAAAAATTTAATAAATTAGATATTCCTAAATTAATCCAAGAATTTGGTCATTCTACCGATTTTAGTTATCAAGAGTTTGGATTTCCAAAGGGTAGAAGAAATATGCGGGAGACAAATATAGGGTGTGCCGAAAGGGAGTTTTATGAAGAAACTGGATATGATAAATCTTGTTATGATTTTATTAAAAATTATCCAATTATTCATGAAGAATTTCTTGGTACAAATGGTATAGAATATCGACACATTTATTATTTAGTTAAGATGAAAAGTGGTATTCATCCACCAAAAATAGATTATAAGAACAAAATCCAAACTGGTGAAGTTCAAAATATTGGTTGGTTATCTTACGATGAATGTATGTACTTAATAAGACCATATGATACTGCTAAAAAATCAGTTATTCAAAAAGTCCATAATGATATTGTTGCAATGAATAATAATTACATTTGTTCAAATTTTTATTATACAAGTAAAAGATCATTTCAACGACAATCACCGTTTAAAACTTACAAACCATTTTATAAAAGTTTCCAACCAAAATCTATATAATTATTTAATAATATTAATATTTAATGATTATCCAATTAACTTGGAAGATGCAATGAAGACCATAAAAAGTAATTTTGTAGAAAATGAAGTTGGGGCGGTTCTGGTAAAGAAGAAATTATGTTAAATATAGATACATTTAAGAATTTATATTTATTTTAAATTAAATGCGTTTTTAATTTAAAAATAATATACTATAAGATGATATAGACAGTATATAACACAAATAAAATGATAGAAGAAATAAAAACAGATAACAATTGTATAATTAAAGCATTTGAAAATAACCCGATATCAATCTTACATGAAGATATTAATAATAAAAAAGTATATTATTTTAAAGCATCTGATGTAGGTAAGGTATTAGGTATTGTCAATATACATTCAACAATACAAAATTACGAAGAAGATGATGAGCGTGTTATACGTAAAGCCTATGACACCGAAAAACGTATACAAGATACAACTTTTTTAACAAGTCAAGGAGTTTATCGTTTACTTTATAACAGTAAAAAAGAAATAGCAAAGAAATTTAGAAAATGGGCAGGAAATATTTTAGATGATATAATTTTTAATCAATCTAAAGAATTAAAACGTCAAATAGAAGAAAATAAAATATTATTAGAAAATAAAAATAAAGAAAATTACCAAATACAAGCTCAAAATGCAATTCTTCAAATTGAATTAAGTGAAAAGGAAAAGACTATAAATGTTTTAACAAAAAAAACTAATAAATTTAAACCTGGTCAAAGTGTATATATTTTTCGTTCGTCATATGATAATAAAAATATTTATAAAATTGGAAGAACTAAAAATTGTAATGAACGTGAATATACACATAAAACAGCAACTTTTGATGGAGAAATAGTTCATCAAGTCATGTGTTCTAATTCGTGTGTTTTAGAACGCGTTTGTCATTTTATATTAGATAAATATAGATTAGCTACTAAACGTGAATGGTTTAGTTCTAATTTAAATACAATAATAAACGCTGTCGAATATGCTAAATTAATACTTGATCTAAATATAAATTTTGAAAATCAAGAGTTATTATCAGAAACTAAAAACTTTCTTGATACGATTAAACAACAAACAAATAACACGTGTCTAAATAAAGAGAATAATAATGAGAATGAAGTTGTTATTGCCAATGAAACACGAAATGAAATTTATGAAGAAATACTTAATATTAATGAAAACCATAATAATGTTAATGAAAATCAGAATAATATTAATGAAAACGTGGATGAAAATAATGTTTCTTTTACAGAATTAAATGTTAAAGATTATGTTAATAATCCTAATGATTTTGATAAATTTATAAAAGATTGTTGTGAAATAAACGATGATTATTCTATATCATATACCGAATTAAAAAACCAATATAAAATTTGGTCGAAAAGTGCTAATCATAAACAATTAAAGATGATGATCGAACATTTAAAAAAACAGTTTAGATCGACTATGAGGCGATATAATCCGTTAGTTTCTACATCTAAATTAACAAACTTTTTTAATGGTATTAAAATAAAAGATGAATTTTATAATTTTCATGTATCCACAAAAGATAAAATAATAGAAAATTACTTATATCATAATTGTCAGAGAGCACCTGGTTATAGAGTTACAATAAATGAATTGTTTAAAGATTTTGAAAATTTTTGTAAAGAACATTATAATTTTGATGTATCGTATTATTATAAGGAAAAAGTTAAAGCGTATTTTGATACTATGTTTATAAGATTAAGAAAGGGTGCGAGTAATCTTGACATTGATTGTCGTTTGGGTGGTTGGTTAGGAGTTGCATTGAAAAGTTCAAATGAACCTGAACCTGTTTTAAATTATAAACCTAAAAATAGAAAAGTAGTAAAAGCAGTAAATGTTTTAACACAAGAAGTTGTATCGGAATGGCAAAGTGTAAGCGATGCAAGTGATGAATTGAAACGGAGTAGAACAGTGGTTTCAAGTATTATTAAAAGACACAATGTAATTAATTACAATAATACGGATTGTTATTTAATTTAAATAAAAAGAACACGACGTTTTCTTTTTATTTTGAAAATATTATTATAATTATATATGCGTGGTAATATAGGTTTTGTGGTTACACAATATCATACAGAATTATTAGATTTTTTATTTGAATTAGTACATACAAAATATAATATCATTTTATATATAGAGGATGATGATTATAATAATTTAACCTTTTTAAGACGAAAATTTAAATTTATTCAAAAGTCTTTTTTAAATTATTTTATAGAGGATTATCAAAACGAAGTTTGTTTTAAATATATAAATTTATCACATCTAGATCTTATTGTAAAGAATATTAAGGAATATAAATTAAATAACAACAAGATATTATTTTTAGTACACACTTTAGAAGAAATGACTTTATTAAAAAATTCATTTAGTGACTTTAATTATTTTATAGTATCTAATCAATTAAAAGGTGATCTTATGACTCCTATAAGTAATTTTCCTTATATAGGATTAAATGATCATCATAAAATGTATAATGATTTATATGAAAAGTTAGGACCAAATAAAAAAATAAATATTATTAAAATAGGATGGATGAATGATATAGATAGTAATATATATGACAAAATATTAAGATTAGAAAATGTTCAATTAACTATTTTTACAAGACGATTAACAGACGATTTAGAGAAATTAATATCAAAATATAAAAATATTCATGTACAATATGAAAAAACTACAGAATATATATATGATTATATATGTTCAAATAATATTAAATTTGTATTACATGTACCAAACTCTATTGGTATATGGAGTGGTAGTATATCATTTGCATTAAATAATAATTTAATATTATTGACAAATGATGAAGCTATATCAAATTATAATATACCAAATGAATATTGTTTATCTTACAGATTAAATGGAAAAGACTTGCAGACTGAATTAAATAGTAAATATCTTATAGACACAAGAGATGAAAATATATTACGACTATATAGAAACAAAATTAGTATGGAAAATTTATCTGTTTTAGAAAAGAAACTTCAAGTTAATAATAATGACAATATATATTTAGAATTAAATAATAAAAAAATTGATGTTAATGGTCATGCTTACCAGGATTTATTTGTATTGTTTGCAAATGATTTTAAAAAATCTGGTTATTTTGTAGAAATAGGGTCAGCTTGGCCTAAACATACTAATAACACTTATATTTTAGAAAAGCATTTTGATTGGCGAGGTATAATGGTAGAGTATGATAATAATTATTTAGAATCATATATAACAGAAAGACCTAATAGTATTCATGTGATAAAAGATGCTACAAAAATAGATTATTTAGAATTATTTAAAACGAACAATGTACCGGAAACGGTTGATTATTTACAAATTGATTTAGAAGTTGATAATGAATCGACATTAAAAGTAATAAAGTTATTTGATAAATATATATTTGATAAATATAAATTTGCAATAATAACATTTGAACATGATTTTTATAGAGGGGATTTTTATGATACAAGATATATATCTAGACAAATTTTACATAAAAGAGGTTATGTATTATTATTTCCAGATGTTGGTATAGGTATCGATACTAATTTTTCTTCATTTGAAGATTGGTGGGTTCATCCGGATTTAGTAGACGACGAATTTATAAAAAAACATTATAATAATACAAATTCAATTACATGTCATCAAATTATTAAAAAAATGTTTTAATTTATAATCATTTATTTTTAAAGTGTGTTGTATATTTAAAAATAAATTGCTTATATAAGTATAATATGGAATGTACCGAGTGTAGAATATGTAAAAGTGATAAGTTAACAAATGTTATAGATTTAGGTGAACAATATAATACATCAAAATTTCCAAAATACAAAGATTTTTGTACGTCTAAAACTAAAATAATATTGTGTTTATGCGAGAATTGTTATTTATTACAATTAAGATATTCGGAAAATCAATCAGAGTTATACGAACATGAATATGGCTATCGTTCTGGTATAAGTAATACTATGAAACAACATTTAAAGGAATACAATGATGAAATATTGTCAAAAGTAGATTTAAATACTGGCGATACAATAGTTGATATAGGTAGTAATGATTCTACAATGTTACAGTATTATTCTAATAAATATAGAAGAATAGGAATAGATCCTACTGGTAAACAATTTAAAGAATACTACGTAAATGGTGTTGAATTATTACCAACTTATTTTACACATGAAAATTTTGTAAATATGTATGGTAACATTAAATGTAAAATTGTGAGTTCCATATCAATGTTTTATGATTTACCAGATCCTGTTCAATTTGCAAAGGATATATATAGTATTTTAGATGATAATGGAATATGGACATGTGAACAAAGTTATTTACTTAGTATGATCCAGAAAAATAGTATAGATACTATATGTCATGAACATTTAGAATATTATTCTTTATATCAAATAAAAATGATAGCAGACTTAGCAAATTTTAAGATAGTAGATATTAAATTTAACGAATGTAATGGTGGAAGTTTTAGAATTTATTTTGCGAAACGGTCGTCAGATAAATATGTTGAAAATAAAGCATTGATAAAAAATATATTAGAAAATGAGGATCAAAATAAATTAAGATCAGAAGATACATATATAAAATTTATGGAAGGATGTGATAATGAAATTGCAAAATTACGGAGTTTTATAGATTTAGTTAATAAAAATGGAAAAAGTGTTTATATATATGGTGCATCTACAAAAGGTAATTGTTTATTACAATATGCTAATATAACTGAAAGTGATATTAAATATGCAGTAGAAAGAAATTTAAATAAAGTAGGTAAAATGACATCTACTGGAATTCCTATAATAAGTGAAGAAGAAATGAGACGATCTCCTCCTGAATTTTTATTAGTGTTACCTTGGCATTTTAAGGATGAAATAATTAAAAGAGAATCTACCTTTTTAAATAATGGTGGTCAATTTATATTTCCTTTACCAAATTTTGAAATTTATAGTTCAAAGAAACGGTTGTTAATAACAGGTTGTGATGGGTTTATTGGTAATTATATAAAGAGGAGTGATTTGTTTAAATATGATTTATATGGTATTGGACACAATAATCCTAAATATGAAAATGGTATATTAAAAAGTTATTTTGATATGAATAATACAAAACTATTAGAAAATTTTTTATCTATAATAAAACCTGATATAATTGTACATTTAGCATCATTATCAAGTTCATCTTATGCATTTTATAATCCGATTGATACATTATATACTAATGGAATGGTTGTTGCACATTTATGTGATATAATTCATAAAAATAGTTGGAAAACAGTATTATTTAATGCTTCTAGTAGTGATATGTATAAAGGTCATAATAGATATACTGTATCAGAAGATGATACATATAAGTATCATGATCATCCTTATTCGATAGCAAAAATAATGGGTAGTTCTATTGTTGATTTTTATAGAAAAACTTATAACTATAATTTTTCAAATGGTATTATATTTACAACAGAATCAAAAAATAAAAGTGATAATTTTTTATTAAAAAAGATTTCAAATCATATAAAAAGTTGGAAGGCTGGAGAAAGAACTATATTAGAAATAGGAAATCTTGATTCTTATAGAAATATAAATCATGTATTAGATGTTATATCTGCTATACATATAATTATTGATCAAGATATTGGTGATACGTATTTAATATGTGGTGATAATTTTGAACAAATTAAAAGTTATGTTGAAAAGATGTATAGATTAGCAGATATTGAAATAGTAAATGTAGATAATAATAAATATATTGAGAAAAAATCAGGTTTAGATGTTTTAATTATAAATAATAAATTTATAGGTATTGATACAAAACCAACATCTATTACAGGTGATCAATTTAAATTAAAAAATTTAGGTTGGACTCCAAAATTTTCAATTGACGATATATTATACGAATATATATTAGATTAATATTAATGAAAAAAGTTTCTTCGTTAATTATTTATCTTTTTAATATAATTAAAATTAAGCATGTCTGGTCAAACGTCTGGATCTCTTATTATTTTAATTCTATTAGGATTAGTTAGTTGGTATTATTTTAATAAATTTCAAGAATCTGAACAAAATTATAGAAAATTATATTATCAATTTGAAAAAGTATATGTAGACAATAAAAATATGAAAACTAGAATTCAAGATTTAGAATCTTATAGAAATGATATATCTAAAACATTTAATGTATTAGATAAAGAATTACTAGTAATAAATAATCATTTACAACGTCGTAATAATGATAATGATAATGATAATTTAAATAAAACAGGGTCTGCAAACGTATCAATAATAACACCAGAATTATTAAATTCTTTATTAAGTGAATCTGAAGTTAATGTTAATAAAAGTGAAAGCGAATGTGAAGTTAATGGTGATATTAATGGTGATATTAATGGTGATATTAATGGTGATATTAATGATAATATTAATGATGCTATTAATGATGATATTAATGATGATATTAATGATGATACGAATGGTGTAGTTAGTGAAACTGGAAATAGAATGGAAGAAAATTTACAAGAAAATTATGGTAATTTGGATAGGGAAAATTTTCATTCTGATATTGAATTAGAACATTTAAATTTTAAATTGGGTGATAATTATAATAAATTTTTAATAAATTAAAATTAATTAATAAGAATTTTTTTATCTTGTGAATATATAATAATACTTTAAATGCCTAAATTTGTTATGAGTGATGCTCGCGCATTTACAGATTATAATCCTAATTGTCAATTAAATAATTATATTCAAAGAAAATATAATATTACTAATGCTCACGAATATAGATCCTTTTTACAATCTAATGCCAGTAAATTAATGAAGGATTTATGTGTAAAAAGCGAAGATTGTAAATTTTGTCCAGTTTGCAAATTAAGTTTAGAATACAAACCATAATAAAACCATAATAAAATAACAATTTACCGTTTATTTTTTTATACATTTATAATAAGAATGCAATATATACTTATTATAATAGCTGTAATATTAGTTGTATATTTTATTTTTATCAGATATAGTGATATAACAAGTTTTAAATCAGATATAGATGATAAATATTATTTAATTAGAAGAGGTAATAAGGATGAGAAATATCTTAAGGAATCTGTTAATATTCTTTCTGAAATAAATAAACGTGTTGAAAAATTAATTAAACATTTGGTTATAAATTTTAAAGATAGTGATAAATATTATTTTATAAAAAAATTAAAGGAAAATTATTCACCGAGTGTATTATCTGAAGCAGCTATAGATGCTAGATATACAACATATACAATTAATAAAGAAGAAATGCATATTTGTCTACGAACAAGAGACACCAATGAAGATATATATGATATAAATTTATTAATGTATGTTGTTTTACATGAATTAGCACATTTATGTAATTATGATAAAAATGGGTATGCTATTCAAGGACATGGAGAAGAATTTAGAACGATATTTAAATTTTTAGTTATAGAATCAATAAAGTTAAATATATACGAATATGATAATTATGGAGAAAAACCAAAAGAGTATTGTGGAATAATAGTTAGTACAAATATTTTACCTAAAGATGAAATGGTATATTTATAATAAAAAAATGAATTTATTATAAGAAATAATATAATAAATCTGTTGTTTATAATGAATATGATGAATATGTTAAAAAAGAAAAAAGTGTATGATATTGATACAGAAAGTTATGATAATAAAAGCATAAGTAGCAATAGTAATGAGTCGAATCAAGAAATAAATGATAGATCAAGTGAAAAAATGAATAGTAGTAAAATAGAAAAAGTTCATAATTATTATTTAAATAATACGAATGATGTAGAAGATCAACATAAGGATTATCATAAAACAGAAAATGAAATAAATTTTAAAACTAATGAAATACAACGGGTTAATATTGAGAAACGAGATGTAAAGAAAACGGATTTTCATTGTGAATTATGTAAAAGTAATTCAAGTAAAGACAATTTTTTTATTTTATCATGTGATCATATTTATCATATTCAATGTTTAGCAGATACACACTTTGAAGATATATATAAATATCCAGTTCTTGATAATGAATATTTTGCAAGTAGAAAATGTAATATATGTTATAAACAATTACAATTAGATGAAGTTATGTATCTTCATGGTAAATATTTAAAAAATACAAAAGATTTTATAGAAAGTCATCAGAATTCCATTGTCAGTTTAGAATATCAAATGAAAAAAATAAAAGATGAATTAAGAGTATGTTATGAATATAAACACAAATTAGAACAACAAAGAGAAAAATCAAAACAAATTGTATCTATTTTATCTACAATGATTTATAATTAAATAATTTCTCGTTTTTAATTAAATAATTTTATAATAAAATTATTTAATAATAATAGTAATGGATCTTGTTCTATATACTAAATACAATGTTGCTGCTAAAATTTGTGGTAAAGTATATAATATGTTAAAAGAAAATATAATTTCTGGTAAAGTCCTTTATGTAACAACATTACAAATCTTAGGTAATGAAACAATCGAAAAAGAATGTAAACAAGTTTATAAACAATTAAAAAATAAAGGAATAGCTTTTCCTATAAGTATTTCGTTAAATAATTGTGTGGGAAATTATACGTACGAGAGTCAAAATGATGAATATAATATTATTAAAAATGGTGATGTTGTTAAAATAGAATTAGGTGTTAATATTGGTGGTTGTATTGCAATGTTAGGTGAAACTATAATATACAATGAAAATGACAAAGATGAAAATAAGAATATAAAGTATATAGAATTTTTAAATAAATTGCAAAAAGATATAGTTAAAATAATAAAACATGGAGAAACTAATGATGAAGTAAAAACATATATAGAAAGTAAATGTACAGAATTAGGTTGTTTTCCAGTTGAAAATACAATAAGTTATCAACATTTTGATAATAAATTATCTACAGATGAATCGAAATATATTATTACAAATTATAAAAAATATTATGATGAAGAAGATGTATTAATTTCTAAAGAAAATTTATGTTTTGAATTTGAAAAGGATGAAGTATATACTATAAATTTAACAATAATAAAAAATAATTCAGAAGGTGAAACAGAACATTATTACGTTGAACCACATCAACCACATATTTATCGTTTTAACGAATATTTTTATAATTTAAAATTAGCTTCATCTAAATCTTTTTGTTCAGTTATTCATGAACAGTATCAAAAAAACGCATTTGATTGTGTACCATATAGAAAGCAGCCTAAATATAAATTTGGAATAAAAGAAAGTTTAGAAAAGGGTATTTTAATTCAATATCCTATTTATTATAGTAAAGATAATAATATTGTTTTTCATAAAAAATTTACAATAGTTGTTAATGAAAATAATAGTAATATTTTACGTTACTAGTATTACTTTTTTAAAAGTTACGTTAGTCTTGTTGTTTAAATTTTTTTATCCATTTTTTAATGTCATCTAAATTTAACCAAATTGACTCGTTATTTCGTTTAACTATTTCATCTGGGTTAAAAACATTTGATGTGATTAAATTATTTAATAATAAATTTTCGATGTTGTCATTAATCATTTCATTTGCAATATGTTTTAATATAAATTGCATATCTGATGATGTAATATTATTTAAATTTAATTTTTGTTGTAAATAATTAACTATATTATTTATTTTTTCTGATCGTGAAATCATTGGTGTTTTTATAATATTTATTATTTGATTTTTAGAGATGTTGTCGTTTATAAATGATTCTCCTAAATCTTTTTTAATTTTATATATTTTATCATTTAATGTTTCTATCTTTTTATTCCATTCTATTTCTGGGTTTATATTTTGTTTTTTATTAGCTAAAAATTGATCGATATCATGATAATATTTCATTGGTAGTATTTCTAAAGATTCTTTTATTTTAGTCTTGTCAATTGGATTTAATGGAATAAATTGACCAAAATTAGTTATAACACTATTTATTTTGTCATCGTTGTCTAATGTTATTCCTAATAATTTGATAGGTGTTTTTAAATATTTATTAAGATTTTTTATTTGGGTATTATATTCGTTAATATTTAATAAGTTTGTATCGATGTAGTCTTCGAATTGGACCTTTGGTAAATCTATAATCCCAGTTTCTTTAATAGGGATAATTATTTTATTTTTTGTAACGATATAATTAACTTTATTAAAATTATTAACTAATTGTAAATCTATTTTATTTGGGGTTTTATTTAAAATTTTTACAATATCATTAATGTCATATAATTGATCATATTTGAAATTTTCAGGGTATTCATTTTCTTTAACACAACTTGATAAGTTGTATTCTAATAAAAAGTTAACTATGTTACTCGTTATTGTATCATTTGTGTTGTAATTAAATATAAAATTAATGATTGATTTGGTTTTTTTATCTTTTAAAATTTCTATTTTTTGTGATTTTTTATCCCATTTTACAGCTGTATTATAAACGACCATCTCGAATGCATTTTGTTTTTTTATCATGATAATAAATGGTTTTGTTTTATCAATTAATGAGAAAAAATCACATACTAATTTAATATTATTGTAATCGAAAATTTTAGTTGATTCAGTTTCAATATAAGGTACGTCTAAAATAAAAATATTACATTTTAATACTCGAGTTAATAAATCAATTACATCTATCCAATGTATATGATTGTTAATTTCTTTTATATATTCATCAAAAGTATATTTTAAACTGATAGTTCCATTATTTAATTTTTCAAATTCATCTTTATTATTTTTTATATATACTGTTAAGTATCTTTTTAATTCTGTTGTATTATTTATTGTCATAGACTCTGTTTTATGTTCAATTGCTTCTAAAACACAATTAAGAAAAGATAACTCATTTTGATTAACTCCCCATCTTAAAAAAGTTCCATTTGTATCTGGTTTTATAATTTCGTTTAATAATTTATTTAAACCAGGAGGCAATAAACCTTGGCGTTTTTCATTTAATAATTTATCTGTTATTAAAATATGTTGTTTTGTAGAATCCTTTTCTTTAATCTTTTTAATATTAAACAACGGTCTTTCTTTATCAAAACAACAAGGGTAACTATTAATATTATAACCAAAAAATTTATTTTTAGAGTGATGTTTACAAACGTCATTTATTAAACGATTTGCTTTTTCAAAATCTGGTTGATGTTGACATTTACTTTTACTAGGTTTGCTTATTAATTGTGATAATGGAACAGCTTCTAACCATATAGACATTAAAGGTTCTTCATCTTCTTTTTGTTTTATTTTTAAAATTAAATCATCATTATGTATATGTTTTAACGGAAAGTCAACATCTTCTGGACTATATGAAACATAATAATAAGGTGAATCTATATTAAATCCATATAGCTGTCCATCAGAAATTACTTTAATAACTAAAGTTTCAAATGAATTTATACTCTCGCCATGTTCGTTTTCTTCTATAGTTACTGTAAAATTAGAAGGTTGAACTATAGTTTCATAAATTTCTTTATTTTTTATATTTTGAGCCATACCTTTTCCTTGAAATTTAAAACAACAAGGAATATTATCTGGTGTAAATCCGGGATATGGATATTTGTCATTTGGACATATATATTTATTATTTTCATAAATCATTGTTCTGTTTTTATCTATAATCAAATTATCATCTATTATTGGTTGCCTAGGTTTTTGACATTTTGATGAAAAAATTTTTACACCGCGTTGTCTTAAAATTTTGATATTACTTCGTTCTTTTATTTGTTTTTCTTGTTCTTCTTCTGATTCTAAATCATCAAATATAGTTGATATTTGTGTAGTAAATTCTGGTTTTTTCATTAATAAATTTGTAACAAAAATTTCATTAACAATAGTTTGTAATTGTGTTAAATTATAACCACCATATATAGTAATTATACTTGAATCTAATTTAAAAGGATTATCTTTAATATTAACAGTAATTCCTTTTTTATCAGTTTCAGTATCATCTTGTTGTTTTTTTCCAAATTTTTTATAATACATCAGTAATATATCATTTTGTTTATCTTTTTCTTTTGAAATTGTTTCTTTTGCTTCAAAAAATTGTCTTATTTCTACTTGTGTTAACATACGTCGAAATGTATCTAAACTAATAGTTTGATTTGTTATTAAAAATACATTAATTGATTCTATTTTAATAATAGACATATCAATTGACTGAAGTCTTTTTGACATTAGATAAATACCTTGTAATTTATCTAATTTATCTATTAAATTATTTGCACATGATTGTACTATTGATTTTATATAATCAATAGATTGAATTTTATCTTGTTCGTTAAACATAATTTTAATTGTTAACAAACCATTTTCGTTTAATAATATTGTTAAATAATTATGTATTTCGATTTGATTACGCATGTATTTAAAATGATATTTGAAAAGTAAACCTTTGACTTTTTTATAACTAACTTGATTTATTTTTTTTTTTTCATTTAATATCCATGATTTAATAGTATTATCCGATACTGTGTCAATAAGTTTATTATAAACTTTTATCATAGGTGCTGATTTGGATTTATTATATACTATAAATGGTATATCATCTGATAATTCTAATGTATTAAAAATCTGTTGTAATTTAATAAATTTACCTAAAACACCAGTTTCATATTTAGAATCACGAGCAGTAAATATTATATTTGTATAATTAAATAATGGACGATCTTTATTAGGTGTTAAATCATAATATTGAGATAAATTTGTTAAGTTATATGCTTGATTATAAAATGATTTTAAATTTTCTTGTTCTATTAACAAACTGCGTTTTTTAGTTTTTAATTGTGATTCAATATCACTAAAATAATTTGCGAGATCTCGTTCTAATGTTTCCTTTTCATCTATACTTAAAATTGATTCATTATCCTGAAGATTTATAAAGTCTAACATTTTCATTTTAATTATAATAACTAAATCATCAATTGTTAAATTAATAAACTCTTTAACTAAAGATTCGTGTAAATTATTTATATATTCAAAATTAGTCTTTATTTTATTATATAAATTATATGGGTTTAAGTCAAAATTTTGATAATTAGATTTATCTGTTATACTAAATATAGTTGATATATAAATATTAGGGTTGTCATTTAAACTAAAATCAAGATAATTATTATCTAGTAATAACAAATAGTCATCCTCTCCAATATTAATTTCTAATTTAACAAAATTTGGATAATATTGTAAACCTAAAAATACAAATGTTTTATCTTTAATTAAAGTAATTGGATCATCTATAAGTACACTAAACTTATTGTTTTCTATTTCATTTAATATTTGATTATTATATTTATCAATAATTTTTATACCTAAAGACATATACTTTACTTTATATTAACATTTATAAAGAAATTAAATTAATTAAAAATTTCTTTAGAAATAAAATTAAATAGTGTACTATAAAAATGTTCTTTTTTCAATATCATTACGTAATAATTTACATAAATTTATAAAAATATTAGTTATTGGTTCGATTTGTTCTATTGTTTTAAAACCAGTTATAATTATATTACCACTTTGAAATATTAAAAATGTTATATTAACACATGTACATTTTGATGTACAAGTGCATAATCCCTGAATTTTAGTTTTAGAATCATCTTCTAAAATTAAATCATTAGTTAAATTTAATTTATAAATTAATTTAATTCCTGAATACGATTCTGGTTTATATTTACATATATAATTTAGATCAATAAGTTTTTCATAGAGTCTTTGACGATTAATTACAAAATTAATATTAAAATATACATTTATACAATTTACATTTAAATCGATGTGTTCTTTAAAATCTGGACGATTTATATCTAAATAATATTCTGTATCAATAAATGGATTACAATTATAATTAATTTCTATAATATCTGGTATTGACGATATATTATTTATAGATAGATTATCTATATCATATGTTACTTTACCAATTATATTATCATTATTATGATAAATTAAATCATTAGATGTATCAAAATAAATATTAATATTTTTTTTATAAAATTTATTTTTATTCTTTAATAATTCTATTTTTGAATATCCAATATAAGTTCCATCTAAATTATATATAAAACGTCTTCTTTGTGTTTCAAATTTTTTTGAAATAAACATATGTGTTTTATAATCGATAGTATATTCTTTTTTATTAATAATATACTGGTTAGTTTTGTTTATTTTATGACCAATTATTTGTTTATTAATATATGAATATATTAAATTATCGTTATCTAATAAAACACCATTTATATCTTTTGTTAATAAAATAGTATCTTTTTTATCTTTTAATCCTGTTAATTTTTGATAAATTGTTTTTGTAATATCTACACCTTCATTTACAGATTTACAACCTGTTAAGTGTAAACTACCATTTTTAAATAATTTAACATTTACATTATGACCATTATTATTGTAAATAATTGTAATTTGGTTATAAAATAACCGTTTATTAATTTTATCAGCGTTTTTAATTTTTGCTTTTTTATATATAGTTGTTGAATATTTTCCTTTCATTACATTTAAATCTGCATAATTGTATTTAATACCTATTATTTCTTTATCTATATCTAAATATTTACCAATATTCGTTAAATTTAAATTACAAGCAGGTAATTGCGACGATAAAGTAATTGTTGAAATTTTAATATTTGTATCATTTAACATTAAATTAATTAATTAAATACATTAATTAATTTAATTCAATTTCTTATAAAAAATAATTTTAGTTAAATTTAGTCACTTTATTTGGAATTTCATTTGGAATTTTATAAAGTAATTGATCGATTAATGTATAATTAACGATAATTAGATTTAGTTTATAAATACCAATACTAGATAATATATGCCAGAAAGAATGTAATTGTAAATAATGAGTATAATTACACAATACATTTTCAATCATCCATAATGATACACTAATTCCGTAATAAATTAATGCAGAAATGATTAAAGATGAAATATTTTTTCTAATTTTAATATATTCTAAAATATCTTTTTGAACATTAATTAAATGTGAATATTTAGAATTGTTTGTATCATTTTTATTATCACAAAAATTAGATTCTGTTAAAGATACTTTATTTAATTGTTTATTATTATTAACGTGATTTTTATAAATTATATCATATGAAAATTTGTTTAATTTGAATGATAAATTATAAAGAATAAATACAAGTGAAATTTCTGCTAATTTTAAAGTAACATGAAATGTAATAATTTGTAAAGATACATTAATAAAATAACTTAAAGAAATAACAATAGATAGAACAGGTATTATAAATATAATATTATCTAAATGGAATAATATGTTTCGATTAAACATTACTTGAACAATATTTAAATTTAATAAAATTTGTATATATTGTGAGGCTAATAAAATCATAGGAATTTCATCTAATAATTGAAATGGATATAATAAAGTACCGTGAAATAACATCGTGCCAATACCAACTAAAATTAATAAATTATATATATTTTTAAAATTCTGTCTAATGTGTATATTATTTGTCATTATTAAATCGTTATTTAAATTATAAAACATAACACCTGATACTATTAAAAACACTCCAGTCATAGTATTCCAATATTCTGCAATATATTCAGAATTTGCATAATTCAATTCGCACCAATCTATTGTACTTTTCATATTATTATAAAATTGTTTATATATTCATTTTCATTTTTTTATAAAATTCTTTATGTTTTTTATTAAATTTTTTTTAAAACGATATATTATATAATAATTAAATGTCTCATTTTTCATTTACAAGAAATTTATATGACAAGTGTGCTTTGGAAAAAAAAGATCAAGAAAGTAAGTCACCGTTTGAGTGGATGACAGATTCTCACGTTATTGGATCAAACCAATCTTGTTATCAAGGTACATCACCATTTATGCAGAATCCTATGAAAAGTATTTCTTCTGATAAAGTTGATATTGAAAGTGATTTAAGAGGACAAACATATATTAATTCAAGATGTCCTACTCATAAATATAATCCAGCATTACAAAAACCATATAAGGAAACTATAAAAGATTGTGAAAAACAATTGGTTCCAGAATATACAAGATTAAATAAAGCATGTAACATTTTTAGTGGTATATCTATTAATCGTTTTTCACCTTTATGCGATGATGTACAAGGTTTAGAAAAAATTCATAGCAATAAATATATCGGTACTAATACAAGATTACAAATTAAAGATGCTTTCACAAAAAAGTAATTAATTAATATTAATCATTTAAAAAAATTAATATTAACTTTTATTTTAACAAATTTTCAAAAAGAGTTTTATATTTAGAATTAACAATATTTTCAAGATCATCGAAATTGTTTTCTGTATGATCTTCTGTATTATTTTCGGTATTATTTACATTAGACATTTGGACATCCAAATTATTTTCATTTGTATCATCATTTTCATTTAGATGTTTATGATCTTGATCTTGATCATTTTTTATATGTTTATGAGATTGATTATTAGAATACATATAGAAAACAGTACCAAAAAATCCAAAGACTATAGCTGTACCAAAAGTTTTCCCAATTCCTTTAATGAATGAATTAAATAGTTGTTGTTTAATTGTCATTTTATTTTTAATATATATAAAGAGAAATTTCATTTTTTTTGAACTTACTATTTAAAATTTTTAAAATATATTTATAATAATTTACTTTAAAGATTTCCTAACTTTTTTACATGAGTATTATATTTTCCATGGAAACTTCTTTGTTTGTTTAGGTTTTTAGGTTTAGATAAGTTATATTTTTATAATATTAAATTTTTCATATGGTCCCAAATTATCTACATTACATATCACCTGTTCATTTTGATCTGAACAAAATTTACCTTCTCTACCTCCTTTTATATTATATACCTGTCCGTCTTTTTGTATTTTAAACTTTTCATATGGTCCCAAATTAACTACATCACAACTCACATGTTCATTTTTATCTGAACAATATTTATTTGCTCTACCTCCTTTTATAGTATAATAATTATCACCTAAATGTTCTAATGTAAATTTCTCATAAGCACCTAAGTAAGCACCTAAGTTATCTACATTACATCTCACCTCTTCATTTTGATCTGAACATAATTTATTATCTCTACCTCCTTGTATTTTATAAAGACCATTCGATAATAATGGAGTAAATGTAGCCGCTGTTGGTGGAGCACTAGTTGTTGGTGCCGCTGTTATTGTTGGTGCCGCTGTTATTGTTGGTGCCCTAGTTGTTGTTGGTGCACCTATTGTTGCTGTTGCTTTTTCTATTGCTGCACCTGTTATTGTTGGTGCCTTAGTTGTTGTTGTTGGTGCCTTAGTTGTTGCTGTGTTTGTTGTTGTTGAAGTAGCAAAAGCAATTCCAACTCCAACACTAATTGATATGCAAACACAAATACAAACAATTACTATTACTATTATTATTTTTTTATCCATATATATATATATATATATTATATATTTTTTTTTGTAAATAATATTATATTTTTTGAACTTACTTGCGCGTGAAAAAAAATAATACTTTTTAATTATATATAATAGAATGAGTGATACTGTAAATCGTTTTAAAAATGTGTATATATCACCTAAAAATTCAAATTATTTATTTAATATTATTATTAATAATTTAAGTCAAAAAAATATACTCATTACGGAAAATTTGGAATTATATAAACAAAATTTTTTAGAATTACAAGGAATGATTTATGATGATAATTTTATAAATATATATAATGAAATATTTAGTAAACATCAATCTGTAAATTTAGAAGATGTTTTGATTAAATTAAATCAATTAGCTGTTAGTAAATTTGAATTTATTGTTTCTCAGAATTATATTCAAAAAAATTATTTACAACAAATTAAACAAAATAATTTTGAGCAACAACAGCAACAACAGCAACAACAGCAACAACAGCAACAACAGCAACAACAGCAACAACAACAGCAACAACAACAAGAAACTAAGGTTAATTTACAAATTGAAAATGATAAATCTATAAAAAAAATCAATGATAAAAAATATAAATCTAATAAAAGGTGTTTAAATAAATATACAATGATTGAAAATGGAGAGTTAGAAAATGAGATTAATTCTAAAATAAATTTTATTACATTTTTTTCAGATGATGCTAATTTTGTTGATAATAAATACCAATATGATTTAAATATTCCAAATTTAAAAAGTGTAAATCTTGAAACGATAAATTTATTATATGATATGTATAATATTACAAATTATAATAATAAATTTTATTTATTAGAAGGATCGTATAAACATTTAATTACTATTCCGATAGGGTTTTATACTGTAGATAAACTATTAGATGTAATAACTAAAACTATAAATTATGTTTCAATAAATAAAAATAAAGATTATAAATATTTAATTTATAAAAATCGGATAAAAAATAAAGTGTATGTAACTTGTGATTGGATTAAAACTATTAATAACGATAAAGAAACGGAATTAGATAGAAGATCTAAAGATAAAGATTTTGGTATTATATTCTTTTCAAATAATACATCGCAAACGAATTATTCTTTACGTGAAATTTTGGGGTTTAACAAATCTGAATATATTAATAATAATATATATATTGGTGAAAATTCACCTATTGAAAATATTTATCAAAATATTTATTTTAAAATTTTTATTAACGATAAAGAAATAGAACGTTATTACACTACAAAGGAAACATTTTCATATTATGACAAGATTCATTTTAATTCGCAAGATAATTATGGTTATAGGATTTGTCATATACCTAATATAAATACGCCATTTGATATAGAAGAAGAAATCGAAATGAATAAAATAAGTTTTCAGTTCAATAATTCTATAATGTACAGTATAAATGTTGTTTTAAATTTTGATATAGTTATAGGATTTGAATACATTTAATTAATTTAAAGTGATTTATCATAAAATAATATTATTTATATAATTTAATGATATCTAATAAATATAAATTAATTAACGATATTGATAAATATTGTTGCGTTTGTTTTGAAACGTTTAATTTAATAAAACGAACTCGGCATTATTACTATGCACAATTTATTTTAAAGACACCTAAACAAAACGATAATAATACAAATAATGATCAAAACGATGATTTAGATATTGATGATTTAATTAATAAATACATAAATGATTTTGATGAAGAATATTATGATTTAAATAAAAAAGATGAAATTACAGATAATACGATTGATGAAATTACAGATAATACGATTGATGAAATTACAGATAATATGATTGATGAAATTGCAGATAATATGATTGATGAAATTACAGATAATATGATTGATGAAAAAATGGAGTTGGATAGATATTTATCATTAAATGATATAGAAAAAAATACGTTTAGTAATAATATAATACCAGATGATTTATTGGTTAAAAGTTGTTGTAATAAACATTATATATGTGTGGGGTGTATAAGAAAAATAATAAATAATTATGAAAATCATCCTATTAATGAAAATAATTCACATATGGCTTGTCCATATCCATTTAAGGATTGTGTAACAAAAATAGGATTTAAAAATTTTTTTGATCATAATTTAATTTATAAAATATGTAATACAGAAGATGAATGGGATAATTATTTAGAACATTCAAATAGATATACATTTCCTGGATATACTATAATAAAATGTCCATTAAATAATTATAGAACAAATTCAAAATGTAATACTGATATATTAGTAGAAAATGAATTATTGAAAACTGCGAATAAAGGTGAACTTATAATAGAATGCTCGCAAAATAATTTATGTTTAAAAAAATTTTGTTATTATTGTCATCAAATTATATACAATTATTATCCTATATGTTATAGTTGTAAAACAATTTATGAAAATGAAAATCCAAATGTTTATAATTATTATTTTAATAAAAATTACGATATACATAATAATAATTTAATAAATGATACAAATTCAGAAAATTCAGAATATACTGTTACTTCTTCTTCTATAGTTGAAGATAAGGTAACATATGATGAGTCTTCTTATTTATTTAAAAATAATGAAATTACGCGTGAAGAAGCTTTTAAGCAAATGTTAATGTTATTAGAAAATATAAATAATTTTATGATATGTCCTATTTGTAAAAATAGTTTATACAAAACAGAAAAATGCAATGCGTTATCACATCATAATTTAGAAAGATGCTATGCTTGTGCTAGAATTGGATTTCAGATTAAGGGATTAGGTGATCATTGGAATGTAGCTGGTATTTCTGGATGTTATAGATTTGATCATGATACATTTGTAAAAAAATATGTTTCTGATTATGTATGTAATGATTATTGTTCAAATCATGAAAAAGGTGATTGTACTATTTCTGAGCATTCTAACGGTATAAAATTATTAGAAAAAACAAGAATTAAATCTTGTGTATTTCATGCTATAAATTCTTTATTACCAGAAATACGTTTGGTTGTATATGATGATTTGTATAATTTTTTAAAAAAAGATAATCTACAATTGCTTGAATTATTACCCTTTAAACAAACACTTGTGTTACTTATAGTATACAAAGAAAGATCTAGAGATTATTGTGAAGAAATTATTTATAGAGAACTTAAATGTAAATATCCAGAAATTATAGAACAATTTAATCTAGATAAATCCTTTTACATAGATGCAGAATGTTATTTAGATAGTTATTCTGTAGATTATAAAGAATTAAGAATAGAGCAACATTCAAACGATTCTTTAATTATACATAATGCTAATGATAATTTAAATGATAGAAGACAAATGCATGTTGATATAAATATAGAAAGTACAAATTTATCAGATAATATTTATCGTTCACTGATGAATATTGATACTTTTATAAATATAAATGAACTTTCACAAGAAGAACAGCCTAATATATCTACAAGACTTTATATCCCAGAATTGACATTACAACAATCCAATATAGTAATAGATTACGATAATTATGTAAATGGAAGTGATTTACACGAAATTATAGATGATGTAATTGGAAATGATGTAATTGGAAGTGATGTAAATGGAAGTGATGTACGTGTAAATGAAAATATAGATGATGATGTAACTGATGAAATTATTGTATATAATAGGAATAGTATTAGACGTAATTTAAATTAAATTCTTAATTAATTTATTATTTTTTTTTGATAACTGCTTTAATTTTATCTTGTAAAACATATTTTTTATTCTGTAAAATAGATTCAGTTAAACGTTCTGATTCTTGTGAATCTTTTAGATGTTCGTTTATTTTTTCCATAAGAACTTCTTTTTTAAAAGTTTGAGAGACCTTTTTAGAATAAAGTATTATTTCACCATCTTTTAAAGCAATACTATCCATATCATTTTCTGTCATGTATTCTTTAATTTCTTTTTCTAATTTATCTAATAAGCTTTTTGTTTCTTTTTGTTCTTTTCTCATTTTTGACAAAGATTTATGTACATCTAAATAATTTTGAAATGTTTGCTGAATATCTGAACCCATTTTATATTATCGTTTTTAAAAAAAAAATATTTACAAACGAAATAATGATAAATAGAATAATGATAAATAGAATTATTATTTATAGTTATGTCTGTTACGAAATTTACATGCATGTTTTAATATATTTTTATCAAAAGATTGATTGCATAATATGCAAGTTATTTTATAATAAACATAATCATTGTGTGATTTAATTTGATTTGCTTCGGTAAAGGTCATTTTATTTTTTAATTAATAAAAATAAAAAAAATAAAAAATAATTACAAAATATTTATATTTATAATGTTTAGTCAAAAGTATAAACCTACAACCCAAAAATCATTATTTCATAAAGATGTAGTAAATAATATTCGTAAATGGATACAAAATATTGAATATAAATATGAAACAATTAAAGATGTTAAACAAATATTATTTTTAAATGGTCCTGTTGGTTGTGGAAAATCAGTTACTATAGAATGTTTATTTAAAGCTTATAATTTAATTAATGTAGATTCTGATAATTTACGTAACGCTGATAAAATTAATGATGCATTACAACAAATAATTAATTTTAATGGTATTACTTTAGCAAATATTGATAAATGGAATCATAAAAACAAAAAGGATAAAAATAATATTGTATTTATTGATAATATTGAATTATGTGAACGTGGTATAGAATCATTTATTAATTTAATTTATACAAGAAATATAAATGTTCCTATAATTTTAATATGTAATACAGCAAAATACAAGGATATTTTTAGTAGTTATAAAAATTGTACATTTGTAGATTTTAAACATCCTAGTTTATTAGAAATGTCGAAGCTTATAATTGATATTAACAAAGAAGAATGTTTAAATTTAGAAAAAGATATGATTAAACAAATAATAGAAAAATCTCAAAATGATATTAGACAAATTATATTTATATTAGAACAATGGAATATAAGTAAAGCGTCAAAAATATCGTTTGTTAAATTTATTGATACAATAGACATTAAATATACTGATGAGGATTTATCTAAAAAAATGGAGTATATTTTTAAATCAAAAGGTAAATTTGATTTTAATAAGGCATATAATAAATTTTTATGTGAACCACATGTTATATCAAATAATATTTTTCAAAATTATGTTAATATAACTTTAGATTTCAAATTACGTGTATCAGAAACTAATAAAACGTCTGATAAAGATGATTTAGATATATTAAACAATATGGTAAAAGTTACGGATAATATATCATATTCTAATATTATTCATAATGAAATATATGAACATCAACAATGGCAATTATATGATGAATATATTAATTCTTCTTGTATTATACCAACGTATTATTTACAAAAAAACAATGAAATAATATTTAAAGAATTAGATATGAATTATAGACTTAATTTTAATTCGTTTAAGGATATATCTTATAATTTTATAAATTCTTATAATGAAGTTAAAAATATATGTAAAAAAAATACACATTATAGTAAATTTAATATAAACGATAGTAACATTAATGCGAATTCTATTTTTTATCCATTGAATTGTTTTTATATTGTAAATATTTTATTAGATAATATGAAAATTGTAAATAGATATTTTGATACGAATAAACGAGGTAAAAATACTACTAAAAAGGAAAAATTAGAATTGTATAATAATATGAACGATATCGAAGTCAAAAATGCATTAGATAAAATATTTCAAATTATTTATGATTATAAATTGTTTGAAATAGATATAGATAATTTAGATAAATTAAAAAAAGATGGAGATGAAATTATAAAGAAAAATTTTCAAAAAATTAATTTGCGTGTTTTAAAAAGACTTCTTAATATATTTACATTTGACGATAACAATAAAATTTTTAAATCTAATATAGAAACATCTTTACAATATAAAATTTTAGAATATTTGATAAATCAATCAAATTATAATAAAGTACCAATAGTAAATACAGTTGATGATATGACGATAGATTTAGATAAAATTTGGGGATTTTAATTACTCCTTATAAACCAATTAAAACCAACTAAAATCAATGAAAAAGTCTAATTTTAACTGGATGTTTTAATGTATCATAAAATTCATCAAATAGTTTTTTAATTAATTTATATGATACATTAACGTTTTCTATAAATTTTATCTTTTCTATTTCATCAACATTGTTACAAAGATAAGTTTTAAAATCATTTATTAAATCTGTTGAATTTTCATATGTTAAAAAGTCATTGTGTTCAGGTAACATTCGTTTTAACATATTACCACCAAATAACAAACCTAAATAGAATTGATACGCTGATTCTAACGGATATGTTTTACAATGTGTTAATATTTCTTGTAAAACAGGGGATGTATATATATCAGGTAGATCGAATTCTCTGTATAAATTAGATTGTAAATTAATATCTTTTAATTTTAAAACTTCTTGTATTTTGTAAATGCAAATTTTATTAAAATTAATATACATATCTCCAGCTATTTTATCTTTTCGTATCATTGAGACAAATGGATGTTTATCAACTTGTCTATGTGAATCTTTTGTTTCTAAATAAAGTATATCTGTAAAAGACATTATTATAATATTTAATTAATAATATTATTTTTAAATTTAAAATTATTCTTGTTAAATTTAAACGTTTATACTAAAAAATTACTTTTTTATCATCTAAATCAATTATTCTTTTAAATCTAATATAGAATCTTCGTTACAATATAAAATTTTACAACATTTAATAACAAACTTAAAAGATACTAAAGTATCTGCTAAAAATACAGTTGACGAAATGATTATTGATTTAGATAAAATTTGGGGATTTTAAATTTAATATCAAATTTATATAACAGTTTGATATTAAATTTCATTTTTAGAATAAGTAAATATTATTTGTATTTTGTTATTATTATGGATAATATTTAGTGGTTTTTTATTTTTAATGTGACGATGAACGGTGCATTGACCTATTTTTAATTTACCAGCTGCATCAAAAGGACCATTGTATTCCGTAAATAACTCGTTAGTGTTATTATAATATGTGAATAATTTTTTACATGGTCGTGATTTAATTACTTTTGTTGGTTCCTGAATTATTAAATTATCAATGTTATCTAAATAACTTAAAAGTATATTCGTTTCGTTTTTACATGAAAAAACCTTTTGTATTGAAATATATCTTAATATTGTATGATTACTTATATCGAAATGATGTGCTGCTTCAACTGTAGAATTAAACTTTTGTAATAATTGTTTTGTATCAAAATTGAATTTGTATATTATTTTTTTTTCGACATTTCTAGTTTTAATTAAATTATTATCTTTGTCATATATTAACATTACCTTTTGATTATCTGTATTAATTACTTTAGAATATCTAATAATATCAGATACAGCTTTAATTTCTAGTTTTAATTTATTAGATGCTTCAGATAGACCATTAAAAGTCTCTATAACATCACGATTTTCATTTAACATATAAATTTTATTATGATTACGTAATGTATATTTAGGTAATTCGTCTGATTTAAATTGAATACCGTAAATTGTGCCATTATCAAACATTAATTTAACATTGAAGTAGTCTTTAATTTCTGTGATTTCTTTTGAAGAAATATCATATTCAGGATACTTCTCTTGCATCCATTTTGTATAATTTATAATAAAATCATTAAATTTTAGATTAAAACTATAATCAACAATACAATAATCTATACAGAATTTTTCATATGTTTTTACATTATATTTATCATTTACAATTAATTCTAATGGTTTTAATTTTAAATTTGTTACGATTTTATGTCTCATTCCATCATTTTCGAAATATTTTTCTTTAACTGTAAAATTACTATTTATATAACTAGTAAAATCATTGTTATTATCTGTTGTTAAAGATTTTTTACACCATAATCTATAAGCAGATCTTAGATCAAATGTCAAGGTAAAATTACTTTTATCATTGTCGATTGTGTCTACTATACAAATGTCTCTAATAAATTTTTTATAATCTTTTATATTTGGATTATAGACTATATTTAAGTCAGTTCTTTGTGAAAATGGAATTTCTTTTTCGAGTTTAATTGTATGATCAAATTTATTAATTGGTAATTTATTTATAAATTCTTTTATTTTAAATTCAGGTAATCGTTCTGAACAAATTATAAAACTATCTAAAAAATCACATACTGTATCAATTGCGTATATAGTTAAGTCTTCAGAAAGAGTAAACCATTCTTTATTACTTTCTTCTCTATATTTATCGAATATGTGATGTAAAACTTTTTCTGCTAAATCACAATTGTAACATCTTCTTATATAAAACATTTCTCCGTTTGGATTGTGTGTCATATATCCAATTTCCCTATTTTTTATATTTTTAGATTTACCAATTGAAATCAATTCGTAGTTATAGTTGTTTTCATTTTTGTTTTTATATCCGTATATTGTATGTCCTGGTTCTTGATCATACCATTTTTTTACTGCTAATTTAGTTTTAGTTTCTAATTGTTTTTTAGTCTTTTCTAATTCTTTATTTTTATTTTCTAATAATATTTTCTGTTCTTCTATTTCTTCTTTAATTATTTCGTTATAAATATTTTCTAGTTTTACATAATATCGTCTAATTTCTTTTCCCAGTTCTGTTTTTGCTATCATACATAAATTCTTAAATGTATCTATATTTAACATAATTTGTTCATTTAAAGATCCTCCTATTTCTCGTTTCTCCGTTGGGAGAAATGAGCTTTTATAATCTTCATCTTTAGTAAAATTATTTTCTAATGTTCTTTTTGCATTACCTTTATTTGCAAATCCTATCATTTTAAACACATCTTCTAAGTTAATTGGGTAATCTTCTGTTGGGTGATAATTCATGTACATATATAAATTTGCTACGTACCAATGTTGTTCTTGTTCAGTAAATGTTTTGTTTAGTTTATCGACTATTTTGGTTTGTAAACCGAGTGACAAGGTTGTATTACTATTTTTAACTAATTCTGTAAAATTAATTGACTTGGGATGAATCATTTGTGACATTTTTAATATTAATATTAATATTTATATATAACAATAAATATTACTTTTAAATAAGATTTTGAACGAAATTAAAAATTAAGATCTAAATTGAGTATTTGTAGAGAGTGTTTTGCACATTGTTGTTCGCTTTCGATGACTTTGCGACCAAAACCGATACCTAATATGTATTTTCCAGATTGGCATATATCAAATAATTTTGAATAAATGACTGGATTATTTGTTTTATATTGTGATAATATATGAGTGGTGTATTTTTTAATGTTATCTTGAATAATTAGGTCCATTTCATTTAATTGATTTTCAGTAAATGTTAACATTCTAGTGAAAATCTTACGATAAAGTGGTCCAGATTCGTTTAATGACATGTACATAGGTGTACCCCATGATACTTTTGTTTTGCTCTGATAAAATCTTTGGAGGCTGTCCTTGAAGTTATCGTTCTTTGAGATTAATTCTGCGAAATCTATAATATTTTCAATAACATTTCTTACAAAACGATCTGCATATAAATATCCATATTCTCCAAAATCTACCAAAATCGAACCGATAAATGCTTCAAATGCATCTTCAAAGATACTAGGTGTGTTTCTTCCACGATCTAAGGATAAGATTGATTGATTTTCTACTTGTAATGATAATAATAAAAATTTTTTAAATCCAAGTGTAACAGCAATTTTATGTAACATTGAGCATTTTTCTATTTTAATTTTTAATTTAGTTAGAAATCCTTCACGCTCGTTATCGAAACGTTCAAACAAATATCTAGACATAGTTGATTTCAAAATATGGTCACCAAGATATTCTAAACGTTCACTTGATTCTTTTGGAATATAAAATGAAATATCATTTGATTTGTCAGATTTTAATTCTGATATTTTGTATTGGATGGCTTGAAAATAACTTTCATGTACAAATGCTTGTTGATAATGTTCTAAATTATTTATTTTTAAAATTTGGTTATTGTCACCAATATTTCCAAAATAATTTAGAATATTTTCTACTTCTTCACGAGTAATTAAACGATTATTCGGATTATCCATTTATAATTTTAAATTTTATTTAAATTAAATTCAATTTATTTTAAAAAGAACTTTGATCACCAATTAAAACTTTTATAACATTATTTGTGATATTTGAAATCATAATTGTATTTGTTTCATCTTCTTTATATGCATATTGTAATAAATGTTGTAATTCGTTGAGTAGTTGTAATTCAAAATCTACATTTATTTCGTCTTCTATTTCGCTTCGTGTTAATAATCTATAAATTTTGTATCCATCTATTTGACCATGATGTGTAGATATTTCCATTAAAGATCCTTTTAAATTACCAACTCTACGACGTAATCCACCGTATAAGGGTAATGCATATAATTCTTTTGTTTTATTATTTACTAATTTATAAGCGCTTTCTATGTCAATAAACAAGGAACCACTTGGTAAATTAAGTAAAAATAATAACAATTTTGTTGGACGAGTACCAAGACCTCTTCTCAGATCGTTTTCTGATAAATTTTTATTTTTTAATTTATATATACTAAAAATAGTTTTATAATTCATTCTAGATAATTCTTCTCTTGATGTTATTAAATCTCTTTTAATACTTTCTTTAAAATCATTTATAGATATACAATGACCCCGTTTAAATTTCCCATTACTATCTAATTGTTTAATAGATACAAGATCAGACCATTCTTCTTGTGTATAATTATATTGTGATATAGGATTTAAACAACTATAACAATTAGATTCAACCCATTGTTTATTATCTTCTGATAATAATCTTATATCAGGATCTGTATCATTATTTTCATTGTCACATTTTACTAAATCGCTATTAGAATCATTAATTATTAAACTATTTTTATTTGTTCTAATTTTTGTATCAGGTAATTTATCTTCTTCAAATAAAATATTTTGTTGTTGTACATTTTCTTGAATACTAGTATCTTCATATCCCCAAGGTACATTTTGAGTTGGTTGAGATGGAGTTTCTGGAATTTGTGAAATCCTTGGAGCTAATGGCATTGGTGAAATTGATGAAACTGTTGGAGTAGATGGAGATTGTGTTGTATAAGTTGGAAATGAAGTTCCTCTAACCCAAACTCCTGGTGTAATTTGTTCACCAGAAGGTCTAGATCTTTGAGTATTATTAGTAGGTATTTCTAAATCAATTTGTGGTAAAAATGATGATGCTGGTCGAGAAAAATGTTCTCTAAGTCGTGGTCTAGTTCTGAATCGTGGATCATCTAATATACTAGGTCTTGTCGCAAAAGTATGTGACAGTATTGTATTTAACATCGCCATGTCATTTAATGTAAACAAAACTGAAGTTGATCTCAAAATTCGTATCTTTAATTTTTCAAGACTAGCAGTTTTTAATATATTATCACTATCTGGATCTATTAAATTAAGAAATAATTTCATATCTTGTTTTTTTCTTTTGTTTATCAATTGCTCATTTGAGAAATTTGATTCTTCTGAATATTTTCTTTCTATTTCACTAATAAAACGTTGAATTACTGCCTCTCTAAGTTGTAGATTAGAAATTCTCCGTGATGACATGTATATATATATTATATAATTATAAAAAATATATAATTATAATAATCTAAAATACATGTAATTAAGCCCCAAACAAAGTTGTTTGGGGCTTAATTTTTATTTTTTATTTTTTATACAGTGGCTTTCTTAGGAAAATGTTGAGAAAGATAACGTTGAAGTTTTAGATAAGTATATACTAAAGGTGATGTTGCATCATTTGGATCTTTATGTTCCATTGCTGGTCCAAAAAGTCTATCTAAAACAGTATCTGGAACTATTTCACGTCTGTTCTCTGGATTTTGAAGATCTTTGTCTTTAATATAAGTTGTAACATATCTAGTTACGTCAGTTCTTGCAATTGGATCTCCCTTTTTAACACCAAAACTTTCTAGAAATGAATATAATTCATCAGAAACTACAACTGGTGAAGCAAATCCAGAAGGTTTTCTAGTTGAATTTTCATCACGAACTCTCTTCTTTCTACTTCTCTTAGAAGCTTCTTTTAAAGCAAGTTCATGATCACGTTGCATTTTCTTAAGTTCTTGAACTTCTCGTTTAAGTTCAATCATCAAATCTTGTTTAGTCTTAATAAGTCTTTCAAATCTTTGTTTCATTGAATCAACTTCAGTTGTTTCTTCTACAACAGGTGTTTCTACAACAACTGGTTCTTCGACAGCTGGTGTTTCTATAATAACTGGTTCCTCAACTACTACTTCTTTTGGTTTTGGAGTTGTTTTAGATCTTGTAGTTTTTGTTGCTGTTTTAGATGTTACTAGTTTGCTCATTATATTTGTTTTAAATTTGTAATAGGAATTAATTTAAAAAATTTTACGCACTTTTTATAAAATTCAAAGGAAAATATATTAAAAATCAATTTTTTATTGATTGATTGATTTTTAATTTAAGTAATTTAGACATAAATAGTGTAAGCAAGATAAATACCAGCGGCTGCAACTGCAAATTTGACATATTTTTCAATGTCTCCACCACCAGTAAGTTGTTGGACTAAATCTGTACCATTGAAAGCTACTAAACCCCAATTGAGGGCTCCTGCGATAACTAGAATTTGGACAAGCATTAAGATAATGTTAGAATAATTCATTTTTATATTATTTATACAATATCATAATAAAAAAAAAATAATAAATAAAAATAATAAATAATAAATAAAAATAATAAATAAAAATAATAAATCTGAAAAATATCATTTTAATATAATATATCTGAAAAAATATCATTTTAATATAATATTTTTAAAAATATCTGAATTTATATTTTTTAAAAAAACTTTTGATTGCCATAAATAGCTTTTATTTATTACATCTAAATAAATCTTATTTGGATAATACTCATTTAACATTTTACTTTCTGTATTAAATATTCTTAATAGTTTGTTATATATAGTAATGTCCTTTTCTTTTATTATTTCTAGTAAAGATTCTTTTGGTAATACTAAAAATAATTGTTCTAAATTAGAATTTGGTTTACTTTTTTGTAAATCAATTGTATATTTGTTGTTAGTTTTACATAAATATGTATATAAATCACTTACAAATGGTACTCCATGATAAGGATAATACCAAGACCAATTCTCATGATTGTGATTATTATAATAACCTAATATCCAATAAAGACCGGTTAAATATTTTTCACAAGCATCATCGATGTTATCTATATTATAATATTTATAATACCTCGTTTTATATCCATCTTCATTATATTTAATTTTATCTTCTGTATAAAAATATACATTTGAATTTTCATTAATATTAATTGCATTTAGGTCATATACATCTTGATATACTACTTTATTTGTTTTATATGCACTGTAAATATTTTTAAAAAAATAATTTTCTGATTTAGATAAATTATAAAATATATCTTTTAACATATCCAAATTTATACATCTATTCCAATTTTTATTATTTAGTTCCTTTAAATTAATAAGATTTGATTTGTGTTTTCCAATAACAAGATTATAACATTTTAATATAACATTTATTCCACCTTCTTTTATTAGTAAAGAAGGTATATGTTCTAAGAAATCATTTCCCATTAAAAAACATAAAAAAATATAGTCATAAATTAAATTTAAATCAGATATTCTGATTTCTGTTAAATTAATATTTTCTGATCTTAAATCTTTGCATATATATTTTTTTAATTTATGTATATTTAAATATGTATATATCCTTTTACATTCATTTAATTTTGTATTAAATGTGTTGTCTCTTAATAAAATAATATTATCACTAAATTTATTTATTAAACTTAACATTATTAAATCTGCATCTAAGCCATAAATACATATTTTCTTATCTAATAAATTTTCTAAATTATTTGAAATTATTTTCATCATTTTATGTTCGCCTTCACCGCAATGGTTTGAATCGGAAATTACAATTTTTAAATTATCATTTTCCATTTGAAGTTTGAATGTTTGTAATCTGCTTATGAGTTTATCCATAAATAATGTACCTGGTGTTATTTTATTAGAATTCCAATCTAATCGTTTTGGGTTTTCACTAGTATTTTCATTAGTACTATTTGAAATTAAACTTTTGAAAAAATGTGATTTAAATCTTCTTTCTCGTTGTTGATTAATTTTTGCTCTAGGTGCAACACCATCAATCATTATATATAAATGTTTTGGTTTAATTACAGATATTATATATCTAGTATAATTTAGACAATTTAATATAATATTTTCCTCTACATTCGTTTCATCTAAAGATTCATTTGTATTAAGTTCTTGTTGTGAACAAGGATGAATCATACTATTGTAATCCAAAAATAAATAATCAATTTCTAATTTAGAAATTAGTTGCTCGTCTATTGTTAAATCATTTTCTGTATTGTATTTTTTATAAATATTATAAAAATACCAAGGAATACCCATTAATATTTATTTAATATTAATATTATTCATTTTTTTAAAAATGGGTAATATATTTATAAAATGTAAGTTTCTCTTATTAAAAAACATTTTTTATTTTCATCAAATGCAAATCCTTGTTGGTATAATAAATTTTTATAAAATTTAATATCTGTTTCTATTTTTTCTTTAATTATATTTTTATTTGTTATTTTAGAAGCCAACGTTTCATGATCAGAATCATCTGAATTATCATTAGATTGTTCAGAATTATAAGATATTTCACTTTTATTTTCATCATCACTTATATAATGTTCAATGTCTTCTATATTTTCTATATTTTCAATTTCATCTATATTTTCTTCAATTTCTATTTCGTCAATGTTTTCATCGATTAGTTTATAATCATCAGTTGGATCATTTGGTTCATTGTCTGTTTTTGGTTCTGTATATCTTTTATTTGATTTTATTGTAGAATAAATTCTATGATAAACAGAATTTTTTTTGAATTTTGTTTGTGATTTTTGATATTCTTTTAACATAAGTTCAGCTTGATTTGAATTTTTTGTTAAAAATTTTTTATTTCTTCTAATGTGGATAACTCTTTTTATATCATAATTTATATTTGTTTCATGAATTTGTAATGATAAGTATTTAATATATTCATTTCTACGTTTTTCAAAACTAGTTTTTAATTTTTCTTCTATAATTACTTTATAATGTTTAATAAGATCATTACGTCTTTTATCCATTTCTTTTATCAAATTACAATTTTTTTCAATTAATTCTAAACATTTAATTATTTTATCGACGGTATCATCTTTTATTTTTAAAAAATTAAAAAAAAATCCATTTGTGTTTTTTGTATATTCAATATTATTAGCTTTTAATATATTTAAAATATGATGTTTTTCTTTATGTGAGAGTTGGTTTATTCTAAATATTATATTTTTAACATCCATATTATTATTTATTATATAAAAAACGTTAAAAATACAATTTTTTTTTAATATAGAAATGTATAATAATGTCAGGAAACATTAATGATACAAAAATAAATATTATAAAAGAAAACGTGGATAATTTAATTATTGATTTAGATAATATATTAGATAAAGGTGAAAATATATCAGATTATGAATATAATTTGAAAAAAAAATATAAGTTTTTAGAAAAAACTTCACCTGCTTTATTTAACTTAATTTTTAAAGAATATAATACACAGAATTTTAACAAATCTAATTTACAATCAATTCTTGATATGATGTTACAACAAATTGAAAAAATACAAAAATCAAAGGTTACACAACATGATGCTTCTGTTAATATAGGAGAGCATTTAGCACAAACATTTATACCACAACTTAAAAAATAATGTTTAACGTTATTATTATACGCTATATATATATATTTAATTTATTTTAAAATATATATAATGTCAAATACAGTTGTAAATTTATCAATGGATGAAAACGAATCGCAAAATTTTTTTACAAATTTGACAAATACGATGTCAAATGAAAATGACAAAAATCACGATGAAAGGGATGTAATATTAAATGAAAGGGAAATAATATTAAACGAAAGGGAAATTGAGAATATTAATAAAACAAATGAAATGTTAGAAAGAGTTAATAGTAATCAGAAAACTATAGGACATAATCGTTTTCAACAAAAGATAGATGAATTGGAGAAGGAAATTGCGAAGGATACATTGTATAAAAAGGAACAAGAGATGAAATTAAATTTATTTAAAAAAACAATAAGTTCATTACAAACACAATTACAACAACATTCTAATTTAGAAAGACCATCTGATAATAATAATATAAAATTAATAGAAGAACAATCGGAACGAATAAAAAAATTAACATTAGAAATATCAAATGTTAAATTAGAAAATGAATTATTAAATAATAAATTAGATACAGAATTATTAAAAATTAGTCAACAAAATACTGAAAATACAAATATTGTTAAAAAATATGACAGTCTTAAAAATGAGTACGAAACATTAAATAAAAATTATCAAAATAAAATAAATGAATTTAATAAAGAAGTTTTTAATAAATTGGAATTACAAAATAAATTAAATTTTGAATTATCGATTAAAGAAAATTTAGAAAATGAATTAACATTATTAAAAAGTCAATCGAAAACAATTGAACTTGAAAGAATAATCTTAGATAAAGATTTGGTGATAGAAACATTAAAAGAACAATTAATTGAAATGGAAAACAATAAATTTAATTATGATTCGATAAAAGAAGTTAAAAAGCCAATAACCCCAAGTATTCAAGGTAGAGCAAGAGGATTGACAAATACTACAAGAGGATTAAAAAATACTAGGAGATAATTAATTAAATAATTAATTAAATAATTTTAATTAAAAAAGTTAATTTACAAATATTTGTTTCATCTGAATTATATACATATTTACAGTTATATTTAATTAAGGGGTATTCACCAGGATTCCAGTCTAATTCTATAAAATCACCATTAATTCCTTCTGAATATGACAATTTATTAATGTTACCAGATAATAATTTATTTGATCTTGATATACAATATATAGCGGATGGTCCTGTATTATTTTGCGAATTAATAATTATAATATATGAACCACAATCTTTTATTTTATTTTGATTATTTATATAACCTATATTTATTGATTTTGTAGAAACGCGACTATACATTTTATGTATTTCAGATTTATGTACATTTATTTCTTTGGATATAATTATAATATTATCGTTAGATATCGGTGATTGATTAAATAACGATAAATTAAACATTTTAATTTAATATAAAGAATTAAATTAAAATTAAAAATTTATCGTTATTCATCAAAAAAATATTCTTCAAGATCATTTCTATTTTTCTTATTAAATTGCATTGGTTTACGGTTTGTTTTTTGAATTTTTACATGTTTAACAAGATCTTCTTCTTGATCTAGTTGTTCTATTTCTTTTTCGCTTTCTGATTTACAATATTCTTTATCAAAATCATCTGATGATACGTATTTTAAAGAACATTCGCTTAATTGTTTTTCAATAATAACTTTTGGGTTTGAATTCGATGATTCTGAGCTATTTATATCATTAAAATCGTATTCTATAACGATTTTATTTTCATCACTTTCATCTTCGTTTATAAGATCTTTATATTCTAGTATAGTCATTACTTGTTTCATCGGTAACATATTATATACAACACTTCTAATTAATTCTAATATAGTTGTTTTATATATTGAATTTAAAATTTCATTTTTATCGTCGATTGTTAAGCTTTTGGGATTTTCATAATAATGTCTTGAAATTCTTTTTAAACATTTATAGAAAAAATATTTAAATTTAGGAAAAGTGTACAAATCTAATAAACCTTCTATTATAATATTTTTTTTGTTTATCATTATTTTAACAAATAAAGTTATTATAGTATTTAAAATTTGTTGTAGTTCTTCCTCTTGTATATTATATTTTCTTTTACACCATTCTAAAAATTTTTTATATTCCTTATGTAATTTATCAGATGACCAATCTGCAATTTTTAATAAACGTTTTTGAAAATGACGATATAAACTGTTTAATCTATTTATTTGTTTATCATCATCGTATTGCTTTTCAAAAATGTAATATATATATTTAATTTGATATTTATAAATTATTGTATATAATTTGTCTTCGTATTCTTTTCGTGTTTCAATGGATTTAACAAGAGACATTATATTATATTATTAAAAATTATATTTAAATTAATATTATATTAATTAAATTATTTTAATATTAATTTGTTCTCTACAGATATATATAATATATTTAAGTAATAAAAATGAATTTTCATGTATTTGTCTTTATCTCAACAATTGTTTTTTATATACTGATGAAAATGTATAAAATATCTATTATTAAAAACCAAAAGAAAAAAAAGAACAATAGTAATTTAATATATATTTTATTTGTTCCAGCATTATTGTATTTAACACATTTTATATTTTTAAATCCAAATAATAACATTAATTTATTGAAAACTCGAAGCTTTTCTGATGAGTTATTAACAGAACCATATCCAGCATCTAATAATAGTATTTAGTTAATTATATCTTTAATTAAATTTTCTATAGTTTAATTAAGTATATGTCAGAACAACAATTAAAATATTATAATGATTTTAATGAATCAGATTTTAATGAAGTATTGTTGAAAAGAGAATTTGTAAATAATAGTTCTGATAAGAAAAAAAAAAATATTCATCAAGAGCCGACACAAATGTTAATTAGAAATTTTATTTCTAAAAATACTATTTATGATAATTTATTATTGTATCACAATTTAGGTACAGGCAAAACTTGTACTTCTATTAGTGTAGCAGAAGGTTTTAAAGAATATGTTAATAATATGGGTAGAAAAATTATTGTTTTAGTAAAAAATAAAAATATTCAAAAAAATTTTATGGATGAATTGTTAAGTAAATGTACAAATGATGAATACTTGAGTCCTGATGAAAGAAAAATATATTCAGGCGAAATACAATATAAAAATTCAGAGATTAAAAGAAATGAAATTGTTTTAAAAGCTACTAAGGAAATAAATCGTTATTATCAATTTATAACATATGGTACATTCGTAAATAGAGTTCTTGGTATAAAAGAATTTGTAAAAGATGAATATGGAAAAAATACTAAACGTGCAAAAAGAGTAAATGGTGAAATAATTAGAAAAAGACCCAAAGATGAAATTAAAAATTTAAGTAATTCTGTTATTATCGTAGATGAAGCACATAATATTACAGATAATGACATATATAAATCATTATTTAAGATTTTATCTAAATCATATAATACTAGATTATTATTACTTACAGCCACACCTATTTATGATAATCCTACAGAAATTTTCGAATTATCTAATTTATTAAATGTAAATAGACCACAATTACAATTTCCAATTGGTAATAAATTGTTTAATATTAATTTAGAGGATCAAGATGTATATGAAGATATTCCTGATATAGAAGAATTACCAATAGAAACAGAAATAGAAATAGAAACACAAGTGGAACGAGAAAACGAAGAAATTGACATTGAACAAAATACAATAAGAACACCAATAGAACAACAAGAATTTGAAGAAATAGAAGGAGATATTGATGAAACAGTAGAACTATTTACTGAAGAAATTATTGAAGACAATATTCTAAATGAACAAGTTGTTACATCTAATAAAAGTATTTTTGATTTTACAGAACCATTTTTAATGAAAACACAATCAGAATATATTAATAGTAATGCATTAAAAGGAGGTATTATTTCTTTAACAGATAATGGTAAGAATTCATTAATAAAAGCATTATATGGTAAGGTTTCTTATTTAAGAGAAAATACTGAAACAAATCCTAAAAAAATTGTTATAGGAAAATCACTTATACCAAATAGAACTGGAACTACAAATGTAATTTATTGTCAAATGTCATTAGATCAATATAGAACATATTTAAAAGCTTTGTCATCTGATGTAAACACAGATTCTAAATATGATTTATCAGATGTAATAAAACAAATAGAATCACAAGAAAATACATTAGAAGATGTAGTATCTGTATCTAAGACAGGTTCGTTATATAAAAATAGTAATGATGCATCGACAATGAGTTATCCCGATGACTTATATGGTAAAAATGGTTTTTTAAAATTATTTTCAAAATCTGGATCATCTTGGGTTTTAAATAAAGAATATAAAAATGTATTAACAACTGATTTAAATAAATATTCAAATAAATTATATAAATTATTAAATAATATAAAAGATTCAAAAACAGGAAATGTTTTTATATATTCAAATTATGTAAATTATGGTGGTACTTCATTAATTAAACAACTTTTGTTAAACAATGGGTTTTATGAATTTAAGAGTAAAACAAATATTACAGAAGATAAAATGTATAAATATTTTGTTGTATTTGATGATAGTACTAGTATTGAAAAAAGAGAACGTTATAAAAGAATATTTAATAGTGATGAAAATAAATATGGTAAATTTATTCGTATTATTATAGGTTCTCCTATTATTTCTGAAGGAATTACATTAAAAGCTATAAGACAAGTGCATATATTAGAACCATATTGGAATATGAGTAAAATTAATCAAATCATAGGAAGAGCTGTTAGAAATTATTCTCATGATATGTTAAATCAGGATGAAAGAACTGTTGAAATATATAAATATATATCTGTTTATTACAAATCTAATCAGTCCATAAATGATATATTAAACCCAAGCGATGATTTAAAAACATTTTTTATAGATAGAGAAAAATATATTCTTTCAGAAGAAAAAGATAGAACAAATAAAATTGTGGAACGACTATTAAAACAAATTAGTTTTGATTGTTCACTTAATTTATCAAGAAATATTATATCTAAAGATGATGTTTCTGGGTCACCTGAATGTGATTATTCTGATTGCGAACAAAAATGTTTAATTGAACCACCAAAAGATAAAACTATAGATAACTCAACATATGATATGTATTTAAAATTTTTCGACGAATTTGATATATATTATGTTTTAGAAACTATAAAGGATTTATTTAAAATATATTTTGTTTGGAATTTAGATGACATTAAAAAACACATTAAAAGTTTAGAACCATTAATAACAGATGAAGCTATTTATACAACATTAAATTATATAACAAAAGATAAAGTTTATGTATTAGATAAATATAATAGACAAGGTTATATAATAAATAAAGGAGATTATTATATATTTAATAGTTCTGATATAGATATTGAAACTTCTTTTTATTCTAAAATATTAGATTTTTCAGTTGATAAAAATAAATATACATTAAATGAATTTACTAAACAAAATATAGATGTAGATTTATTTGAAGATGAATCTAAAAAACGAAAACCTATTGAAGTTGGTAGTACAAAAATGTTAACTGAGAATATTTTATCATCTAGCGATATTGAATTTAATGAAACACTTGAACAAACATATAATATATATGGAACTTTTAGAAAAAAGAAAGATAAATCTGATACATGGGAACATAAATATGGAAAAATAGACAATAAATTTAGAATTATAGATTTACGAGACACTCAAAAAATCAAAAAACAAAAAGATCAACGGAAAGTTATTACTGGACAAGCAGTTACAAGTTATGATAAGGGAGATTTAATTGAAATTTCAAATATCTTAAATATATCAGTTAAACCAGGTTTTGACAAAGAACAATTAGGTATAAATATAAAACAATTCCTTATTGAAAACAATAGAGTTTTAAAATAACAATATAAACAAAATATACATAATGATTATTATTCGCAAATTTCAAGTTTAAAACAAAAAAATAATTTCTTTATATAATGTATAAAAACTTAAAACTAAAAAATGTCAGAAATAGACTTTGAAATTGAAAATACTTTTACTAGAGATCCACCTTCCCCCCCTGGTCCACTTGATCCACCAGGTCCACCAGGTCCACCAGGTCCGCCATCTACAAATAGTTCAGATAGTGATAAAGATTCATGTGAATGTGATGATACACCTATAGAAATCCCTGATTGTAAACCTACATGTGTTCCTATTACTTTAGAATTATCACCAGTAATTAGTTTATTAGTAAATAAACCAAAGGTTTGTGTAAAAAATATGGCTGTTTGTAAACCAAAGTTTTTTTTAAACCAATAAAATATCATAAAATAAAAATAAAAAAATTATCTTGTTCAAGCAGTTCAAGCAGTTCTAGTAGTTCAAGCAGTTCAAGCAGTTCAAGCAGTTCAAGCAGTTCAAGTAGTTCAAGTAGTTCTAGTAGTTCTAGTAGTTCAAGTAGTTCAAGCAGTTCAAGCAGTTCTAGCAGTTCAAGCAGTTCTAGCAGTTCAAGCAGTTCTAGCAGTTCTAGCAGTTGTTCAAGTAGTAGTTTAAAATATAAAAAATATAAGAAAAGTAAGAAGTGTAAGAAAAATAAGAAAAGTAAGAAAAATAGAAAATGTATAAAATATAAGAAATATAGAAAAAAATGTTATTCGAGATGTTCGTCTAGTTATTGTACTTAAATTTTTATTTAATTGTATTCAAAATATTATTTTATGAATAATATTATGAATTATGGATATTAAATTATTCCATAAAACTTTTGAAACTTTGAATACTTCGAACACTTTTATTACTTTTAGTGGAAGCATTAGACTTTGATCGTTTTAATGTTGTATTTGGTTTAGATTTATTAAAAAATGAAAGTACTCCACGTTTTTTTACAGTTTTATTTTCAAATACATTGGTGTCTTTATTTAATGTTTCGACATAATGTTTAAAATTATTAAATAATTCTTTTTGAGAAATTATAATACTTTTAAGATCATTTTTTAAAGAATCTAACTGTTTTGAATCTAAATAATTATAATAATATTTATTATTTGTTATTTTGTATTGTAGTTGTTTTAATTTTTGTAATTCTGCGTTAACACGTAAAAATCTAGAGTAGTTTTTGTTGGTATAATCAAAATATGTTCTTTTATAGTTTAAATAAAATTCTTTAGAATTAATTAATGGATTGTTTATTTCAGATAACATATTATCAAAATTAATATTGAGAAACATATTATAAAAATCTATATTTAACATTTTTAATATATAAATTTATAAAAAAAAATAAAATTAATCGTGTGAGTTAATTTTGAATAAATCTATAAAACATAATATTGACATTTTAAAACGTTGATAAAACGGTAATGTATTAAATTTAGGATCATTACTTAAATTTTTATAACAATTTAAAGAATTAGAAAATGCTTTTGAATTCCATAATTTATATATTGATATACATAATACAATTATTGTAATAATATAACATATTCTAGACCAATCAGTTTTTGACATATCGTATACTGGTGAAATAAATTGGTATGTAAATGAATCCTTAACATCAATACCACGTAATTGTGATTCAAAATAAGTTAATGAACAAGCACTATTATTAGCTATCCAATGGACTAAAAGTGAAAAAGAAAATGCAATATGAATAATTAATATACTTGGTATATTAGAAAAAGGTCCAAAGATAACAAATAATATTACTAATATATGAAAAAAGTATATAAAATTTGCTAAATAAATATTTTGGATATTGATATTTTCATTTTCATTTTTATTTTCTTCCATAATAATTCTCTATATTATATAAATATAATAATTTTTTAATTTTGTATAATTTTTGTTAATTTTTGTATAATTTTTTAATTTTGTTAGTTTTTTGTATTTGGTGATTTTATGTCGTTTAATTATGATATTAAATATATCATAATTGAAATAAATGTATTTATTAGTTGATTATAGAGAATCAGCTTTTATTAATAAATTATCGGAATATAGTTATATTGAAAATGATGTTTTAAAGGCTGTAGAAATAAATAACATAGAAATAAGTTATAAAATAACATCACTTCCAGTTGGAGATTTTATTATACAAAGTGACCTCAGTAATATTGATACCGTAGAAATGATAATTGAAAGAAAAAGTATAAAAGATTTATGTGCAAGTATTACAGATGGTCGTTTTAGAGAACAAAAAAGACGTTTATTTGATTCTGTAAAAGATTCTTCAAGAATTACATATATTATAGAGGGAATTAGGAAGATACAAGTTTTAGAAGGAGTTGAAAAACAAAATATATTATCTCAAAATATCATTAGTGGATCTATTTTAAATTTAATATATAAACATAATTATCGAGTTGTACAAACAGAAAATAAATTAGATACGTTTAATAATATATTATTATTATATAAAAAATTTAAAAACGGTGATTTTAAACAAGATATTAATAATCAAACGGTTGAACTTGTAACTAAGTCTAAAAAAATATCTGAAAATAAATTAATAAATCAATTATGTTTAATTTCTGGAGTATCGTCTAAAACAGCGAATGTTGTAATTAATGAAATGAAATTTACTAGTATACAAGATATAATAACAAGCTATTTATCTAAAAGCTCAGAAAAAGAAAAGGAAGAAATGTTATGTAATATAATTATAGATAATTCAAAAAAGATACGTAAAGTCGGAAATGCATTATCAAAAAAAATATATTATTATTTTTGCAAATAAAAAAATGAAAAAAATAGACAAAATGAAAAGAATAGTTAATGTTTAAGAAAATAACTGTTGCAGTTGCCAAAGGAGATGGTATAGGTGGTGAAATCATGAATGCTACTCTTAAAATATTAAATGCTGCAAAAGTTCCTTTAAATTTTAATTATGTTAATATGGGAAAAGAGTTTTATTTAAAAGGATTTTCAACAGGAATGACACCAGAAGCACAAACAACAGTTGAATCCACACGTATATTATTGAAAGGTCCTATGGAGACACCAAAAGGTACAGGAGTTAAATCTATAAATGTAACTGCTCGTAAAGTATGGTCGACCTTTGCAAATAAACGTGTATTTCAAACATTACCTGGAGTAGAAACTGTTTTTTCAAAAGCAGGTATTAATATTAATTTGACAATGTTTAGAGAAAATATAGAGGACACATATGGTGGGATAGAACATTATCAAACACATGATGTAGCTCAATGTCGACGTTTAATTACTAGAATGGGTTGTGAACAAATTCATCGTGCTGCGTTTGAAATGGCTAAAAATAAGCCTGGTTCTAGAGTAACATGTGGGCATAAATCAAATATTATGAAATTAACAGATGGATTATTTTTAAAAACATTTTATGATATTGCTAAAGAATATCCGAATGTTAAAGTAGATGATGCTATAGTTGATGATTTAGCAATGAAATTAGTAACAAGGCCGGATAAATATGATATAATTGTTTTACCAAATTTGCAAGGAGATATAATGTCTGATTTATGTGCTGGATTGGTTGGTGGTCTAGGGATGGCTCCGTCTGCAAATTTGGGTGATGAAGTTTCTATTTTTGAAGCGGTTCATGGTACAGCTCCTGATATTGCAGGTAAAAATATTGCTAATCCTACTGCTCTTTTAATGTCTTCTTTAATGATGTTACGACATTTAGGATTATATAATTATGCAAATTATATTGACAAAGGATTAAAAAATGCTTTAAAAAATGGTATTAGAACTAGTGACTTAACTAATTTACAAGGAATAAAACCTGTTTCAACAATAGAGTTTGCAGATGGTATTATAAAAGCTATGGAAATGGAACCTATGGTTGAACAAGAATATCCAAATATAAAAAAAACAACAAAAATTCCTATGTCAAATTTAATGATGAGTTCTCCTCGTAAAACAATAGAAGAAACTGTAGGTGTTGATATTTTTGTTGATACTACAATATCTCCTCTAGAATTAGCAAATAAAATACAGTTATTACTTCCACAAAATATGGAATTGGTGATGATTTCTAATCGTGGTACACAAGTATGGCCAAAAGGATCAGTTTTTACTCAATGTGTTAATCATTATAGATGTAGATTACAATCGAAAATGTTAATAGATGAAACTTTTTTATTAAATGTTGCGTCTATTATTTCAAAAAATATAAGAGTATGTTCATTAGAAATGCTTCGTAAAATTAATGGTAAAGAGATGTTTACTTTAGCTCAAGGTCAATAAATTTATTTTATTATTTTTTTAAAAATTTTTTAAATAAAATTTTTAAAAAATGTATTCGTATATAAATTATGGTTTTATTTTTTAATATATGTACGATAATATTTATTTAATGCTTGATCAAAGTTTAAACTTTTCCCAAAATGAAATGCCTCTGGTCTTTTATCCAATACTATTTTACAAGCTTCTTTAGGAGTTTTACCACATTTTGCCACCATAAATGCGGCTACAGAGATTGCTGATCTTTGCCTACCAGCATGACAATGTATCAGGATTTTTTGGTTAGCGATGTTGGCGTGTTTATTGATAAATTCTACAATTACAGGTAGGTATTGGAACATTAAGTCGTAATCTTTTTGTTTTAAAGAGTCATCGACAGGTATACGCATATATTCAATATCTTTATGATTAGAGTAATAATTTGGTATTTCTTTTGAACAATTTAATACTGCTCGAATTTTATGTGTTTTGAAAATGTCTTTATCTTTTGCAGCTTGAAAATTACCTAATAATATATTATTTGTTATTTTATTATATTTTGCTAAAGGTATATCTTCATTTAACACTCTTATACCAGCTTTAATTGGCGAATGACGCCTTATATATTCTGCTAGAGGAAGTTTTGGAGAAACTTGCCTGGTTCTATTTTTTTGTAGTTTTGATTTATTATCTATCATTATTATATAATAAATAAAATAACTTTGTTTAAATATGTATTTAAAAATAAATAATTATAATAGTATATATTTATGAGCGAAACTAAAACGAAAATTCTTTTTCGAGGTTGGCTACAAATTCCCCACTCGTATTCATTAGTAAACTGTTTTCAATTAGTTCATTTGTTTAAAAATTATTCTGATAAAATAGATTTTTATGTAGAAGAGATGCCGTATTTTAGACAAGAATGGAATAATTCTAAAAAATTAGTTTATACACAATCTTATAATGATATAATTAAAAATTTCAAAAAATGGAATGGAGAAGAGGTTGATTTGATTTATAGTATGACATATCCGTATAATATTACAATGGAAAATGCTAAAATAAATAACAAAGTCATTCCAAAGTGTGTATTTTATACTTCAGAATTTGCGACTTTAGATCCAAATTATTTCGTGTGTAATAAATCTTTAACAAGTGATAAATCTATCGAAACGTATATACAAGAAAATGAAAAATTGTATATGACATCACCTAGTGTATGGTCATCATTAGGGATGAAAAAATATAAATTACCAGATTCTAGAAACAGAATTATTACACATGGAGTAGATCCAGAAATTTTTAGATTTGATGTTACATCTAGAGACAATATTCGGCGTTTTTACAACGTAAAGGATAGTGATATTTTGCTAATTAATATTGGTGCAATGACAAAGAATAAAGGTATTTTATTAATATTGTTATGTTTAAACTATTTAGTAAATAAAATGGGTAAAACACATTATAAATTACTTTTAAAAGGTACAGGTGATTTGTATCAAACAAAGCAATTTTTAGAAATATATTTTGAAGAGTTACAAAATAATAATAGTTTAACTAAAGATGAGATGAATATTTTGTTAACAAATCACATAATTTTTACTGATAAAACATTGTCTTATGAAAAAATTAATGGTTTATTTAATGCTGCTGATTTATATATTTCACCTTATTTAGCAGAAGGATTTAATTTAACAAGTTTAGAATCTTTATCTGCAGGGTTACCTGTTATGATATCAAGTACAGGAAGTACAAAAGAATATATAGAAGACATTTATAAAAATGGTGGTGAAAAACATATTATTTATATAGAGTCATCTGTTTTGGAAATGGCAAATAATATGAAATGTAATAATATTGGTTTAGATACTGTAATCAATACATTATTACATAATGAAGAACATATTAAACATATGAAATTTTTAAGAAGTTCTAATAATACAACATTATACAGTAAAATGAGAGAATATATAACAAATAATTATAGTTGGAACAATGTAGCCGATTTATTATATAGTTATTTTAAATATATTATAGAGAATTGTAAAAGTAAATAGAAAAAATAATTTCTTGTTAAATAATAATGGATATCTTTATCGTTTTAATTTTATTAACGATTGGTATAATTATGATTATAATTTCTATATTAAATCCAAAATCTATAGAATGTCCTCCACAACAAGTAATTTATCAACAAGTTCCTGAAAATATTCTTGATATGCAATATAGTAAAGAAAATAGGCCTAGTAATATATATTTAGATATGTTTAATAAAAGTAGTCCTTGGATAGGTGGTTTTACAATTGGAAATAAAGCATTCGTTTCTGATAAAAAATCATAATTATTTTCTTAATATGTATTATAATGTTATCGTGGTTAATCTCTATAACAACACCTATATTAGAACCAATAATAAATGTTGTCAATTCATCCATGTATACATATATATTATCAAATTTTGTTAGAAATATAACATTATTTGAAGCAATGATTGTAAGTGATGGTATATATAATGCTTTAACATTTACAAAAGAATATATGTATTATAAAATAAAATATAATTTAATTGTAAGTGATAAAAAAGAGGTAAATTTTGATAAAAAAGAGGTAAATTTTGATAAAAAAGAGGTAAATTTTGATAAAAAAGAGGTAAATTTTGATATAAAAAATGTAGATTTTGATATAAAAAAACAATTGTTAAGTAATTATAAAAATGTATATATATTGAGTATAGTTGACAGATATATATTATATTCTACTTGTTATTTAAGTTACAAATTAATTACAATTATAACGTGGTCTTGGAAGATTATTTTATACAATGATTTTTATAAATTTATAGATAATACATGTAATATAGTAGTTTTATTATTGGTTTTTCCATATATTCAAAATACTATTATAAAGCTAAATCCTATAAATAAATATATTGATGTTTATTTGTTAAATAAACAAATTTTTATTAAATATTCCGTTTCTAAAATAATAATTAATTTTATAAAATCTTTAGATTCAAGAATTGATTTTATTAAAAATTCTCAAATATTTGTATTATATCGTTATATTTCATCTCGAATCGTTATTGATTTTGTTAAATCATATTGTTTTATTTATTTTTTATATTTTTTAAAACATAATCAAACAACATATTACTATTATAAAATGATTAAACTTGCATATTATTATAATACTGGTCATTTATTTAATCAAATTACAATAGAAGATTCTATTTATATAATTAATATCATTGTATCTGAAAAAAAATGGAATGATTTATCTAATTTAGAAATGGTACATGCATTTTATACGTTAATTAATAATAAATATAACAGCAATGATAATATATACGTAACATTTAGTTTATATTGTGCAAAATTTTTTACATTATGGAGTTTTATTTGTTTATTAAAAATTTTAAAAATAGAACTAATTACTTTTTTGTTGTTTGCATATTTTATTATAGATTATAAATTAAATTATAGAGGATATAAAACTATAAAATTTATGGAAAGATCTGGTGTAGTAATTGTTTTATATTGTTTATTATTATTTAATATAAATGATTTAGTTATAAGTACAATACTTGTTTTCTATAAATATATTTATTTAATTTATTGTGAATTATTATTTTTTACAACTAATGTAAATGATATTAAAAAGGTATTAATATTTTATAAAAATAAAACGACAACTCAAAAAATAAAACAAGGGGATCCTTTAACATTAAATTTAGAAGATATAGAATTAATTGACAAATAATTTAGTAGAATTATTTTATATAAAACAAATAATTTAGTAGAATTATTTTATATAAAACAAATAATTTAGTAGAATTATTTTATATAAAACAAATAATTCTACTAAATTATTTTATATAAATTTACGTATAAATTTGTACAAAATACACATTTTTTTTAAAAATAATATATATATGTTAGTTTATTTATATGATAATATTAATTTTAATAAAATTAAATTTAGTAGTAAGCCATATAAAAAGGAGATAATGGTTGACAACGAGGTTAAATCTATTTATTTTATAGATATTAATTATTATAAAAAACCTTTATATATTCAATTACCAAAATTATCAATGATACAATTAGGTGAATCTAAAATTCAAATAAAAATATATAGTTATTTATATCAAAAATTTATTAAACAAATAGAAGAACTTGTTATAGATAAAGTCTATAACAATTCAGAAACATGGTTTAATAAAAGATTTACAATGAATAAAATAATGAATAGTTTAATGACACAGATACAATATAAAAACGATGAATTTATATTAGAATTAGGTTATGATAAAGATACTATATTTTATAATCAATATAAAAAACAAATAAATAGTAATGAAATCAATTTACCAATTGATATTATTTGTATAATACGAATAGAGAATTTGCAATTTATTGATAACAAATTTACATATAATATTTTTTTAGAACAAGCAAAAATAATAGAAAATTTAAGATTAAAAGAATATTCTATTTTACAAAACGACTCTGATAGTAATAAATCTGATAGTAAATCTGATAGTAAATCTGATAGTAAATCTGATAGTAAATCTGATAGTAAATCTAATAATAAATTAAGTAGTAAAGACACATCTATATTAGACGACGAATATTATTTTGAAAAATAAATAATAATAATTTATTTAGTATTATATATGTATCATTCGCGTCAATTAAGTAGATATTTTAATACATTTATATTTATGAGAAGAATTGAAGCTACAATATTAATACAAAGATGGTGGAGAAAACGACTTAAGAAAAAGAAAAATATTATAAAAGATATAATAATACGTTAATTTAAATAATACATTTATTCTATAAATTTATTTTAATAAATATATTATATGTTTGAAAAGGAATTACAATTACTTTTAGAAAAAAAATGGACTAAAGAAGAAGTAACAATGATTAATAGATTATTAGAAACATTACAATATTACAAAAAACTTATTCCAAAATCTTTAAAACAAGAAATTGTAGCAGCTCTACAAATGTGTAATACTTTAAAAACAGAACTTGATACATTTAGAGAAAAATGTAATTGTCTACAAAAAGAATTAGATGAAAACATTTCTTTACTTAAAATAGTAGAACCTGAAATACAACAAAATAACAATGAAGAAATAAAAGATGAATAAATTATATATATATTTATTTATATTTAAAAAATGATAATTTTATTAATTTATATTAAAATAAAATGGATAAATTATTACGTATGCTTTTAACTTCAATAATGTATAAATATAGAAATAATGATCAAAAAATAAATGAAACAATAATTAATTACAAAGATGATATTTATCAAAGATTTATTATATATAATAATCATTATTAGAAAAAAAATTAATTAAAGAAGATGATATTCAAAAATATCATTTTTTTGTTGTGCTTTGTCTATTTGTTTTACAATTCCTTGTATACCAGAATAATAAACTTTAATTTTATTTTTTGTAATAAAACGATTTTGTAAAATTAAATAATCAAAGATGTTATTAAATTTAGGACGTCCTAAATTATATCTAAATGGGAAATAATTTTGTGGGTTTTCTGTAAAATAAAATACGAATTCGATATATTGACTAAGTGACATAAATGTATCTAATAACCATGATATATCATCTACAGATTTTACAATAATAATAATTGTTATTTTTGATTTAATTAATCCTGGATTTTTAGATAATTGTTTTAGTGTAAAAGCAAAATTTGTTATCGCTATACCAGAAGATATTAATAAACTATTATTTGTTGTTATATGATTTATAAAATTTTTTGGTAAACAATAATATGGACCATCTACTAATAGTTTAATTGATGACGTATCTCCCTTTAATTTATTATATAATTTTTTCGTCCAATCTCCTCGAATTTTAATATGAATTGAACAAGTATTATTGTAATAATTTATATTATGAACTGTATAAGGATGCCATTCAAATAAATTAATTGACATACAATTAATATAAATAGTTTTACCACAATAATTATTAGGTAATGGTAATTGTAATTCTAAAATATTATTATGATATATAACTTTTTCTATTATGACCGTATTAAATATATATTTATATATGATTTCACATAATATAACACTACAAGGTAACATTAACCACATCCAAGTTGTTGGAATCGGACAATTTATATCTGTATATTTAATTGTACAAAAAGTTCCGTGTATAATAGATAATGTTAAAATACAAAATGTAATAAGATAATGTAAAAATATATAAACAGAATAGTTTGTTTCTTTAATATTTTTGAAAAGACTAAATGAAACTAATAAAATAAGTAATATTATTATTAAATTACCAGTTAAACCAACTCCCCAATCAAATAATTGAACAAAATTATTTACTTTAATGAAATTAATATAATGTGATATTGAATGTACTAAACACCAAATTGTAAAACTAGTAACAAAATATTTATGTAAATTTTCTATAATAAAATATGATAAATATATATAACGTTTCCAAAATTTAATACGGGACATTAATAATAAAAATAAATTAATATTAATTAACATTGCCGATGATTTCGCAATAGGAAATGATTGTTGATATTTTAAACACGGACATTTAAACATTGGGTGTAACCAATAATAATACCATAAACCTGTAAATATGGCGAATTGTAAAAATGTCACACTAATTAACCATATATATAATTTCATTATTATAATAATAAACATTTCTTTAAATCATTTTTTATTATTGTATATAGAATAAACAAAATAAACGAAAAGAGTGTTATTTTAAGATGTGAAATTAACTTGATCAAATGTTGATCGTAAAATATTTATTTGTTCGTCATTAAAATTGCATTCTTTATATTCTATATTAAATTGAACATGTAAATTTCCTTGATTACCTTTTTCATCAATCAATCCACTGTTATATATTATATATTCTTGATTAGGATTAATTATACCAAAGCCTTTTGTATTTAATTCGATTGGTTTTATAAAATGTGGTATAATTATATTTTTACCAATAATAGAATCTCGTAAAGATATTTTTGTTTTCCATATTAGATTTAATTTGTTTCTTATAAATTCTGGATGTTGATTAATTATAATATTAACAATAAATGATCCTGGAATTTCGTTATTACGAGTTGGTTGTTCACCCCAATCTGAAAATGTTATTTTAGTTCCAGACTCTATACCTGGTTTAATATTAACATCAAAAATATTTTCTTCTGTAATATATCTTTTATTATCACATATTTCACAGTCAACTGTAGTTTTAATACCTGTACTATTACAATTGGAACAATTATGTTCAACTCTTTGTATAAATGGTCCTAATTGTTGGTTATAAATTAGTTTACCATTACCATTACAATTATTACATATTTGTTTACAATTATTGCAAATTTTATTTCTACTTACTCTAAATTTTTTTTGAATTCCTGTATATACATCTTTTAATGATATATAACAATTATATATATGATCATTTTTTTTACTAGTATTATTTTTATTATGATGTTTAAAAAATGGATGATCAAATTGAAATGGAAATTGAAATGTATTTTGATTTTGTGAAGAAGAATTGTTATAATTATTCCGTTTATTTATATCAGATAAAGTTTCATAAGCTGTTTGTATTTCTTGAAATTTACTTTTATCACCACCTTTATCAGGATGATGTGTTTTCGCTAATTTTCTATATGCATTTTTAATTTCATCATCATTTGCAGATTTAGAAATTCCTAATATATCATAATAATCGGACATATATTTAAATTATTATTTAATTTTAAATAATAATTTGAACAAAGATTATTTAAAAAAAAAATAATGGTTTTGATGTAACTTTTTTAAAAGTTACTATATTGAAGTTGTAAGAGCTCTAAATTTCATTTGAGTAGATATCCAATCATTTTTGTTATCACTAGTATATTGTATTTGACCAGATCCATTATCTGGATCTGTTTTAATATAAAAATTTATACCAAGAATATCTCCTATACTACTTGTATCTATAAACCATCCAGATTTTTTCTTTAGCCCCTTTATTTCATATAATGCATCGTATTCATCAGTATCTGTAACAATATTTATACAAATAGTTCCTGTAAATGATTTAGTTTGATTATTAAATATAAACCCTATTATATCATGTGGGGTTATTTGATTATTTTGTGCATTAAATGTTTTCTCTGCAGAAATATCACTTGTATTTGGTGTAATATCAACATCCTTTACAACTAATTTTTGTCCAATAAATAATTCTTTATTTATAGATACACCACCGTATGCGACAAAAGTAGAACCCGTTGTTAAATTAATAGTTGATCGTGTATTTTGAATAACTACAGTAGAAACATCTCCGATAATTAAATTGTTGTCTCTATAAATTAAATCTTCAGTTCCTATAATTGGATCAATACCATTTCCACGTAATATAGTATATGGATTTAAATAAGTATTTCCTGTTCCACCTCTACTAATACTTAATGGTCGTAGTGATAATAAAGGAATATCTTTAATAATTTTAATAATAGCATTTTCACTATTACTGTTTGTATATTTTAAATAACCAATATTATCTATAGTTGATATATAAAAACGTATACCAGTATAATCACCTATGTATCTAGAATTTATATCCCATTGATTATTAACAACTACACCCTGAATTTCAAACAATGCTGATTTATTTAAATTTGGTATATTTACAAATATTGAAATTTGAAAATAATAATAGTTAATATCCAAATGTAAGTCAGGTATAACTACATTAGTAGGTGTAATAGTGTTTGCATTTAATATAATTGGTTCATTAGTTTTTTCAATATTAATATACGTTGCTCTAATTGTATAATCAACACTAGAATTTGGATTAGTATATGTAATTATACCATTGTTTCCATCTGTTTTAATAAAAAACCTAATACCAGTATAATCACCTATAACATTTGTATTTAACGACCATTCTGTATCGTTATACAGACAGTTTATTAAATATAAACTAAATTTATCATCGATTTCACTTGAAACATAAATTAATAATTTAACAGAATCTAATGTTAAATTTGAAAAAGTTAATACATTTATATCATGTGGTATACTAATGCTAGGTAATAAAGGTACATTTACTTCAGTGTCATCGTTGATTAATGATGATGTAATAAAACGTATTGTTGTTATATTTGTTTGATTTGTATTGGTATATTGAATAATACCTGACCCATTATCTTCCTTTATATAAAAATCTACACCTGTTGGACGCCCAATCAAAGAACTAGTTAATACCCAATTAGATCCAGAATTAAGACCTCTTAAAGTATATAAAGAATACGTGTTATTAGATGATTCTACATAAACATTTGAAATAAAAGCTTTAACAGTAGGATCAAATTTAAAATCAAATATATCTTCAGGTACCGTTACATTATTATTTAATATAAAATGTTGCTCAAAAGGACCTTGATTACTATTTAAATCTAAATTTGTAATTTCATAATCTACATATCGTTTATTTACAGCGTCATAATTATCTACTGGATCTTGTACACTTTTAATATTTTGTAAATTTACATCTAATGTTCCCCCTATATAAACATCTTTTTCAAAACTTGCACCACCAGTTACATTTAATGTACCTCCACTACCAACACCTATAGCATTTGTTGTATTTGTGAGAAGTATACTAGATTCATTTCCTAATATTAATTGCTTGTCTTTATAAATAAAATCATCTGTTCCAATTATAGGATTACTACCATCACCCCTTAATACAGCATAAGGTTCTAAATATGTATTGCCAGTTCCACCCTTATTTACCGGTAATGGTTTAAATATATTAGGTGTGTTTTCAATATATCTCATATATGCATTGACGTTATTAACATTTGTATATTCTAAAATACCTATACCAGAAACTGTACTCATTGAAAATCTTACACCAGTCCAATCTCCTACAAATCGTGAATTTAATTTCCATGCACCATCAGATAATAACCCAGTTAATTCATATAATGCTAATTTATTTTCAGATGGAACTTCTACTGCACAAGTTAATTGAAAGTTTGTAGTTACAGCTGAATCAAATATTAATTGTGATATTCCAATACCAGTTGGAATTGTAGTATTTGCCAATAAAGTTAATTCTGTTTGCGATGTTAACATTTCAAATCGCACTATTTTAACTACATAATCAGATTGACTATTTAGATTAGTATATTGTACAATACCTGCAGTTGGTAAAGATAATACATTAAATTCCACACCAGATACATCACCTATATTATTTGTATTAATAGACCACGTATTATTTCTTAAAATAGCATTTAATAAGATCAATCCATGTTTATTATTAGATTCACTTGCAACATAAATAACGAGTTTAAATGTATCTATTACACTATTTAAAAAACTCAATTCAAGAATATTAACAGGAGAAACTGTATTTGGTAATAATGATAAATTAATTTGTGTAGAACTGGCTACATTATCAATTTGTTTAATAGTATCGAAATAAATTTTTGAAAATCCAACTGTATTTATATTAGTATATTGCATAATTGCCACCCCTGAACTATTTCTAACAAAAAATGTAACTCCTGTATCATCTCCTACATATGACGAATTTATATACCAGTTATTGTTTGTTTTATAACCATAAATAGTATATAAAGCCCCAGTTGATTGATTAACTTGAACAAAGATTTTTGTTACAAATGCTCTAGTTGTATCTGGATAAGTTAAAATAGGTATATCTTGTGGTACAGTAATACTGTTATTTAAACTAAATGATGTTGATGTAGTTACATTAATACTACTAAGAGCATCTTCTAAATAACGTTTATTTACAGCATCGTAATTATCAACTGGATCTTGTACATTTTTAATATTTTGTAAATTTACATCTAAAACTCCACCTATATAAACATTTTTAAGAAAACTTGCTCCCCCATCAACTGTTAATGACCCCCCACTACCTAAACCTATAGCATTTGTTGTATTTGATAAATTAAAAATTCCATTAAGATTTAAAGATTCTCCACTATAAGTAAAACTATTATAACTTGTTATAGAATTAGAACTAGATGATCCAACAAGAATTTGTGTGCTACCAAAAGATCCAAGAATATTACCATATGTTTTACTATCAACATAATTTTTATTAACAGCATCTGTCGCTAATACTGGCTCGCCTAAGTTTTCAATTACATTATTATTTAAATCTAATTTTCCATTAATAAAAACATCTTTAGCTACAGATAATCCACCATAACATACAAATGAACCGTTTGTACCATCAGCATTTGTTGTATTATTTATTACTAACGGTATAGATAATAAAATATTTGATGTATCGGTAGTAAAAAAATCATAGCCCCTAATAGCATCACCATCTGAATCTGCTATAATAATTTGACCTGTAGTAAAATTCCCTGATAATTTATTAGCTACTGAATCTACATAATCTTTGTTAACAGCATCAGTTCCAACTGATGGGAGTGGTACATTTATAATTCTATTGTCGTTAACATTTGTAATACCACCTATATTTAAATTTTTCCCTACACTTGCCCCACCAGCTATAGTTAATGCTCCACCTGACGTAACACTATTTGAATTTTGTGTATGTTTAATGGAAATACCACCATCAACAATAACACTTGCACTAGTTAAACTTTCACTCTGAAATGTATAAGGAATTAATAATTTACCACTTTTAAATTGCACATCTTCTATACTAACACCTTGATTTTGATTATATTCTTCAATTTTATCAAAATATAAAGTACCAGATCCTTCAAGAGATCCATCTCCTTGAATTAATGGATGAGCAGATGGTGTTACTGATAAATTTCCTTTAATCAAAAAGCCTTCTAAATTCTGACCAAATCCTGATTCCATTTTAGACTTAAAATATCTAACTATTAATGTAAATTAATATTTTTTATATAACTTCTTAACGATTACTTTTAAAAAACATTACTTTAATTTTTCTAAGAAAATTTGTTTGAATTAAACAATCTTGTTTAAAAATTAATACTAATAACATTAATTTTTAGAAAAGGTAAATTACTAATAACATTAATTTTTAGAAAAGGTAAATTACGAATAACATTAATTTTTAGAAAAGGTAAATTACTAATAACATTAATTTTTAGAAAAGGTAAATTACGAATAACATTAATTTTTAGAAAAGGTAAATTACTAATAACATTAATTTTTAGAAAAGGTAAATTACTAATTGATATAATTAGATAATTTTAGAAAAGGTAAATTATAAATTGATGAATTACAAGACCTTATAATTTTATAATACAAACTTTCTGTAAAAAAATTGTCTGAATATTGTATAAATATTTTATCCATATCATCTTGTTTTATCTCATAAAATGGAACTTCTAAAACTTTTAAATAATTGATCCAATTCTGACAAGATGTTGTTTTATTATTTATAATTACTGGTATAACACCAAGATATAAACTTTCCCAAAATCTATGTGTATCTATACCATTTCCCCTTATACATAAACAAAATCTATGTGATGCTAATTCTAATAAATATTTGTTATATGGTTTGCCAGAAGATAAATTAAAATTATTTAATGTTTTAATTTTATCCAATAAAACTTTTCTATAAGAATAAGTAGATGGATTAATGTTTACATATATATTTTTTTTCTTTTTATTTCTATATGTTTTTTTTATTGTATCATATAATTCTAGTAAATTACCATGTTTCCACATAGAATTTGCTATTCCTATAGGTAATAAATTTAATTTAGTATTAGGAAGTGAGTAATCTATATTCTGAGAATAAATTTTTTTTATAATGTTTGAATTTACCAATTCACTATGACTATCATTAAATGAATCATCAGAATTATGTATATATAATATATATTCTATAGATTTATCTAGATTTGGTAATACATATTTTATAAAAAGATCCAATATATGTGTGTATATAAATAGCTTTACTTCTTGTTTATTTTTTTTATTACAAAATGATTTAAAATGCAAGTTTAATAAATCAATATTTATATTTCTGAAATCTTTTATAATTATAATATCATTAGCATATTTGTTTAAATTTTGATGAAAATCATATATATCCTTTGATAATAATACAAAATCGCATAATGATATAATTCTATCTCCACTTATTATTTCTTTATATATTAAATTATTTATACTAGAAAATTCATTTAATTGTTTACTATGAATATGTAAATTAGCAATTCTATTTAATATTATTTTATTATATATATTGTTTATTTCGGGATTTGTACACAATGGTACAGTGATTGGAATATTGATATGATCGAAAATAACTTTTCTATTTATAAAAGTAAACTTATTAGGTTTTATAATACTTGTTTCATTTATAAATCCCTTGGTTGGATTATTAAATTGAACTAATAAATCACTTGAATTTGGTATATTTTTAAAATCTACACCTCCTAAATATTGTCCTAACGCAGCACCATCAAAAATTATATTAGTTTTAGAATCATGTGTTATATCTATTGGTAAATTTATTTGGTCTGAAAATGTTCCTAACAAATTCATATCATTTACAAAATTTTTACTGTTTTTAAATGTATTTGTCATAAAATATATTAATTTAGATATTGAATAAATATTTGGAAAAAATAATAAACTAGGAATTACTCTATTAGGTGAATCTTTAATCATACATATTTCATTAATTTCTTTTAAATCAAATTCTTGTTGTATATATTTATATAAATTATTAAACGACTCATACATCATAATATCATTCTCGATATGAAATACATTTGATAATTTAAATAACTGCATTAATTGACTAATATAATAAAATCTTGACGTTGTAGAAATCCAGAATCCATCTCTAAATTCCGATAAATTTTGATATTTATTAGTTATAGCAGTTTTATATTCTTCAAATTTTTGATCATAATTGTTCTCTAATATAGATAAAGGAATTACTTGTAAAAGATTATTATAATAAAAATTATCTTTTGTATATAAATTAAAATCAAATTCTAATAATTTATTTTTAAAATCATTTATAACAGAATCATCCATAATAATATAAATTTTACAACTATAATGATTAATTAATAAACATTGATATATACAATCATATATGTAATCTGGTAACGCCTTTCCAACATGTACTAATACTAAATTTATTATTTCTGACATTAGGATAAAATTGAATATTTTATTATTTATATATAATATAAAAAATCAGTTATTTTTAAATATAAATGTGTGGAATTTTTGCATTAATTGAAGAAACAAATATTAATCCTGAAAATGAATCAGATGTTTGGAATAATTATAAAGATGTTATAGATAATGTTTTAAAAAAATTAAATCATCGTGGTCCAGATAGTACAGGAAATAAACTTATTATTGATTCTAATAAAACCGTTTTAATGTTACACACACGTTTAAAAATAACAGGTAATGATAGTGTTCAACCTATAGTAAACAGAGATAATACGGTTTATTTAGTGATTAATGGAGAAATTTTTAATTGGAAAAATTTAGAACAAGAATTAAATTATAAATGTACACAATCTGATTGTGAAATTATTATTCCTTTATATGAAAAATATAAAAATAATATACCATTATTATTAAGTAAATTAAAAGGACAATTTTCTTTTTTTTTATATGATTTAAGAAATAAACATGTTTTAATAGCTAGAGATCCAATTGGTGTAACTCCACTTTATGTAGGATATCATCCTACTTTACAACGTTTTGTAGTGTCATCAGAGTTAAAATGTTTAACAATGGAGGACAAAACTGTATGTGAAGAAATTAATAACCAAAAAGATTTTGATGTTCCTTGTTGTAATAAAAATATACACAATATAGAAAGGAGTAGCTTTGTAGATAATATTAAACTATTTTATCCAAGAAAATATATATATACATCTATAAATGACAAATCTATAAATAATTTAATGGAATATTCAAAAGAATACATGGATTTTTATAATAATTATAATGTATTGGCTGATTTATCATATAATTTAGATACTGACATTTTAAATGTAAGAAATGAAATTACAGCTGTTATTAGAGATAAATTAACAAATAGTGTTAAATCACAATTACAAGATTTAATTAATTCTGATTCACCTGAATTTGGTGTATTATTGTCTGGTGGTTTAGATAGTAGTTTAATTACAAGTTTAGTTGTTTCATTAGCTAAATCAATGGGGTATAATAAAAAAATAAAGACTTTTAGTATTGGTGTTAATGAATCTGTACCAGATTTAATAGCTGCTAGAGAAGTATCAAAATTTTTAGATACAGATCATCATGAATTTTATTTTACAATCGAAGAAGGACTTAAAGCAATACCTTCAGTTATATGGTTTGCAGAAAGTTATGATTGCACAACAATTAGAGCCAGTACACCAATGTATTTACTAACAAAATCTATTAAACAAAAATTTCCAGATATTAAAGTATTATTTTCAGGTGAATTGTCAGATGAACTACTTTGTTATTTATATGGTGCAAATGCTCCAAGCGAATTAGATTTTCAGATAGAAACTATTAATTTAGTTAGTAATGTGCATTTGTTTGATTGTTTAAGATCAAATAAAATGTGTATGGCAAATTCTATTGAAGTACGTGTACCATTTACTGATATTGATTTTGTTAATTATATATTAAAATTACATCCTAAATGGAAAATATTTGGTAAGGAAAATGAAATAGATAAAATATTAGATAGAAAAAAAATGGAAAAACATATTTTAAGAGATGCTTTTATAGGATATTTACCAGATAATATTTTATATAGAAAAAAAGAACAATTTAGTGATGGTGTAAGTGGCTTTAATAAAGAAAAGGATAATTGGATTGATGCAATTACAGTATTTTGTGACAAAAAATATAATTTATATGATTATGAAAGATTTCGAAATAAATATACATACAACAAACCAGATACTAAAGAAAAATTATATTATAGAAATATATTTTGTCAATTTTTCAATTCAACGAGTTATAAAAATACAAGTGAATTTACAGTTAAAATGTGGGAACCTAAATGGTCTAATACAACAGATCCAAGTGGACGATCTCAAACATTTTGGGAAAAAAATTAAAGTTATTTTTAAAAAAGTAATAATTCAAGGAAAATTTTTTCTTTATAAATTGTAATACAATATATGCACATAATTTTAAAAAATTCCGATAAAAAAATAGAAGTTATAACTGTATTTTATGGTGATAATACTACTGTTATTAATAATTGGATAGAAGAATATATTAATGATGATATAGAGTCTTTAAAAAACATACCATTAAATAAAGATGAACGTACAGTATCTTACGAAATTATAGAAAATCAAAATGAATATAAAGTAATAAAAAAGATTAAAAAAATAAATAAAGGATATATTTATAATTCTTCTGAACGATTAACTGAAAATGTTTATACAATTAATCTTTTGGAATATGATGGAATTAATACATTTAACCCTAAACAATATACATTAAAAGAAAATTCTAAATGGGCAGATATTAATAGTGAAATTAATAATAGAGTATTAAAACAATTAGACAAAGAATCATTACATCAAATTTTAAATAAAATACAAGGATCTATAAAACTTAAATCAAATTGGAACTATACAGAATACACAAGTCTTGTTTCAGAAATATTAAAAACATTTAAAAAAGATGTATATAGTTCATTGGCTAAACGACTAAAACGTTTCGGTAAAAAACAAAAACATTATAACAACTTTACTTTTTCTACAGAACAGTCTTTAACTGGATCTTGTAAACTAGAGTCTTTATCTAAAGATAAAATAGAATAATTACTTTATTTTTTATTGAAAAAATAAAGATTAATATCAAAATTACTTTTCAAAAAAGTAATATCAAAATTACTTTTCAAAAAAGTAATATCAAAACAGGTCTCACGCCTGCAAATAAATTACAAATATTCACATATAAACGATAATAATTTATTTGCAGGCGTGAGCCCTGTTTTGATATTACTTTTTTGAAAAGTAATTATTAGTCAGTTTCTTTGCTATGTTGTAAGAATCGTTGATATTCGTAATTAGATTTATTTTGATTAAAACCATTTTTAAAATCTTTTAAATCGTTAGAATTTAAATTTTGAAGATCTTTATCACTAATGTCACCGTGAATTTGGAAAGCATTATAAATATTTGATAAATTATTACAATATTCTGATGATGAAGAACTTGAGTCATTTTTTGTATTATTTAATGTTTTAATATTATTATTAATATTATTATTGTTATTATTATTATTGTTATTTGTATTTTTAGTTTCGGTAATGATTTCTATTTTTTGAATTTTATCTGCAATATCTGGTAATGCTATATTTGAATTTTTAAATATTTTTTTAAATTTTTGTGTAACGTATTGAACTATATCCGGGTTATTTATAACTAATGAATCATAACATTTTAAATTTTCAGATATATATATAGTAGCATTTATACGATCTCTTCTATACATACACATTTGTTTTTGAATATCGTGATAAAGATCATTAAATTGCAATGATGCATTTATATGTTTTTCAACTAATTGGTCATATTTAAAAAAATTTTGTAAAATAGTTAAAATAGTTATAATATATGTTAAAACTTGTTTTGAAATAAAAATTGTCATATTATCTTGTATATAACTTAGTGGAATAATTGTTTCAGCTGATAAAAAAATTGCTAATATAATAAGTAAAATATTTAAAAATGTACTTAAATTTTTATAATAATTACTCGATTTTTCATGCATCCATTTATAAGAAGCTGCGTTTTCACCTATAGAAATAATTAATCTTTCATTTTTATCATTCCATCCATTGTTTAATAAGATTAAATCTGTTTTATGTAAAATTATATTTGTATTATTATTTGAATTTTTTTCAGAATCTGTTTTATCTAGCGAAATGTTATCATTTTCTTGAAGATCCATATGAATTAATTATTAAATTTAATTATTTTTAAATAAATATAAATGTGGTTAGGATTTTAAAAATAGAATAATAATACTGAATTATATGGTTTAACTTAATTTTATTTAATTAAAAAACTAAATAAAATTTAATAAATTAAAAAACTAAATAATTTTTCTATATCTATTATATTAGATGAAGATTAAAAAAAGAGATGGACGTTTAGAACAATTATCTTTTGATAAAATTATTTATCGTTTAAAAAAAATATGTAACGATAAAGTTTTAGGTCCGTTAAAATCAATTGATCCAGATATAGTGGCTCAAAAGGTTGTATCAAGTATATATGATAATGTAACATCGTGCGAATTAGATGAAGAAGCAGCTAGAATTTCTGTTAGTATGATTGACAATTTAGGATATCAAAAATTAGCATCTAGAATTATTATTAGTAATGCTCATAAAAATACACACGAATGTTTCAGTGAAGTTATGGAGAGACTTTATAGTAATACAGATAAATTAGGTAATCATGCACCAATTTTAGCAGATGATATTATTGAAATTATTAGAAAACATAAAAATACACTTAATTTTGCCATTGATTACAACAGAGATTATTTATTTGATTATTTCGGATACAAAACATTGGAACGAAGTTATTTGCAGAAAATATGGAATGTAAAATTAAATCGAATGGAAGTAATAGAGCGTCCTCAACATTTGTATATGAGGGTTGCAGTTGGTATTCATAAAGACGATATTGATTCTGTTTTGAAAACTTATGAACTCATTTCTCAACATTATTATACACATGCAACACCAACTTTATTTAATGCTGGTACTAGATTGCAAAATTTATCAAGTTGTTTTCTTCTTGGAACAGATGATTCAATAGAAGGAATTTTTAAAACAATTACAGATTGTGGTAAAATATCAAAATTAGCAGGTGGGATAGGTGTTCATATTACAAATATTCGTGCAAAAGGTAGTATGATTAGAGGAACTAATGGTCCAAGTGATGGTGTTATACCAATGGTTAAAGTATATAATGAAGTAGCTAGATATATTAATCAAGGTGGAAAAAGGAAAGGTTCTTTTGCCATGTACATAGAGCCATGGCATTCAGATATCCTTGAATTTTTAGATTTGAAGAAAAATCAAGGTCACGAAGACCTCCGTGCACGTGATCTCTTTTATGCAATGTGGGTATCAGATTTATTTATGAAATGTGTAGAAGAAGATACTGATTGGTATTTGATGTGTCCAGATGAATGTCCTGGTTTAAATGATACATATGGTGAAGATTTTGAAGAATTATATAATAAATATGTTACTGAGAAACGATATAAAAGAGTAATCAAAGCACAAGAAGTATGGAGAAAAATATTAGATGCTCAAATGGAAACGGGAACACCATATATTGGTTATAAAGATGCTGTAAATAAAAAATGTAATCAAAAAAATTTAGGTACTATTAAATCATCCAACCTTTGTATGGAAATTTCTTTATATTCTGACGATAAAGAGTATGCTTGTTGTAATCTTTGTTCAATTGCTTTACCAAAATATGTAAAATATGATAAAGATAATAAACCATATTTTGATTTCGAACATTTACGTCAAATTTCCGAATACATAATTCATCCAATGAACAAAGTTATTGATAATAATCATTATCCAGTTCCTGAAACTGAAACTAGTAATTTCAAACATAGACCTATCGGAGTTGGTGTCCAAGGCCTCGTATCGGTCTATGTTGCAATGCGATTACCATTTGAAAGTGAAGGAGCAAAAAAATTAAATAAAGAAATATTTGAAACTATTTATTATGGATGTTTACAAGGTTCTATAGAATTAGCTAAAAAAGATGGAGCTTATAGTTCATTTCAAGGTAGTCCATTTAGTCAAGGTAAATTACAATTTGATTTAGCAGCAGAATATGATGGTATAGACTTGTCGAATTATTTATCAGGACGTTGGGACTGGGACACTTTAAAACAAGATCTTGTAAAATACGGTGCTAGAAATAGTATGTTATTAGCTTTAATGCCAACTGCCAGTACAGCACAAATTATGAATAACACAGAATGTTTTGAACCAGTTGATAGTTGTATTTTTAAACGTCGTGTTTTATCAGGTGAATATATTGTAGTTAATAAATATTTAGTCGAAGATTTGGTAAAATTAGGTTTATGGTCTAATGAATTAAAAGATACAATTATTGCAAATGATGGAAGTATTCAAAATGTAGATATTATTCCTAATGAAATAAAAGAATTATATAAAACAGTTTGGGAAATCAGTATGAAAAGTGTAATAGAACAATGTCATGATCGAGGCGTTTTTATAGATCAAATGCAGTCAATGAATTTGTTCATGGCAAATCCTAATTATAAACGATTAACTTCTATGCATTTTTACGCATGGAAGAAAAATTTAAAAACAGGAATGTATTATTTACGAAGCAAGGCTAGTGCAAGTGCAGGTAAATTTTCTATAAATCCAGAATTAGAAAAGGGTATTCGAGAAAAAAGAGAACGTGGTGAACAACTAGAACAAGAAGAACAAGCAGCTGTGTTAGCATGTAGTTTAGAAAATAAAGAGGATTGTATGATGTGTAGTTCTTAAATAATATATTATATTTAATATCAAAAACATTACTTTTTAAAAAAGTAATAGAACTACTTTTAAACGCCTGCAAGCGAATTATTACCAGTTATATAGTAGTAGTTCTTGCAGGCGTGAGCCCTTTTTGATATTACTTTTTTAAAAAGTAATAGAACTACTTTTAAATATATTTGATATATTTGAGTCATCTGAATCATAAGAGTCATCCGAATCATAAGAGTCTTGTGTCAAATCTGATATATTAGAATAAACAGATGATTTACGTCTATCTTTTTGTTTAAATATATTTGATATATCTGAGTTATCTGAGTCATCTGAGTCATCTGAGTCTGAATCTAAAGAAATATTATTAGAATTATTTACAGAATATAACGATAAAATATCATCTAATTGTGTTTCTGATGTATTTGAAGTTTCGGATGTGTTTGATAAATCAGAAATGTAATTATTTACATTATCAAAAAATGAATTATATGATATACTTGATGATGATTTATCACTATTATAGCTATTATCACTATTATCACTATGTAATGCTGTATTTAATACGGGATTTAATGAAACATTCATATGTTTAGGAATTCTGCTCGTTACAAAACTATTTTTGTCTGTACTATAGTATGTTATTTCTTTTGTATTATCGTAATCTATATTATCTTTATAAAGAATATCTGAATTATCTGATGTATTATCTGAAGTATCATTGGAACTTGATAGACCTAATAATTTTTTTAATTTCTTACTAGACATAATAATAATATTTATCAAGAAATTAAAAATTGATTTTTTTATTAAAAACATTTAAAATAATGAAATTAATAGATGAATTATACAAATTTTTTAAAATGAAAAATATAAATTCTTCTAAAGATACTGATAATACAAAGGAAATAACGTACTATAGTACAGACAAAAATAGTTTTGTAACGAGTAGAATTCCAAAAAATATAAAAATTGTTACAAAAAAACATAATTCTTGTACATATATTGATTATGATATAAATACTTATTATAATAATAAAGATAAACATATATCAAACAATTCGTATTTTGTACATTATCCAAATACAATTATAAATTATAAAAACAAATTACAAGAAACCGGTTTAACATTAGAAAATAATGAAAACAGAATAAAAATAAATGAAATAGACACTATAGATGAAGTAGATTCTACTGATAATGTAGATTCTACTGATAATGTAAGCTCTATAGATTCTACTGATAATGTAGGCTCTACTTATAGAATAGATTCAAGTGATACAATAGATGATTATTTATATCAATATTATGAAAATGAATGTGGTATTTCAAATGAAAAGTTTATTAAAATAGAAGAATCAAAAAGATCAGATATGTATAAATTTTACAATACGTTAAATAAAAATAACGATAATAAAACATGGTCAATATATTCTAATTTAAATTAAATTATATATATTTAATATTTTTTTATATATATAATATAATGACTAAAGAACCTGTAAATAAAAGTTTATATAAATATGTTAAGAGTTTAGCAGATAAAAAATTTTTATCAAAAACTGGTATATATAAATCCAGTTGGATTGTAAGGGAATATAAACGAAGAGGTGGTAAATATAAAGGTAAAAAACCTAGTTATAAATCACCTGGATTAAAAAGATGGTATAAAGAACGGTGGGTTGATTTAAATAGACCTATAAAAAATATAAAAGGAAAAATCGTTGGTTACAAATCTTGTGGTAGAACGAGTGTAAAATCTAGTAAAGATAAATATCCTTTATGTAGACCACTAAAAAAAATAACATCAAAAACTCCAAAAACTGTTAAATCTTTATCAAAAAGGAGTATTCTAAAAGCTAAAAAGAAAAAATCTAAACTTCAACATAAAGGTCGCGTTCAATTTGGTGGTAAAATGTTTAAATGTCAATATTGTAGTGACGACATTTTATTTGACACAAAATCAGGTTTAAAAAATCATATAAAAAAATATCACAAAGAAAATTTTCTTCTTTCAGTAATAGATAATTTTTCCTTAGATAATAATGATTATTCATTTGATATTCAAGATGGTGGCGATAATAGTTTTAAATTCATTAAAGAACATGTAAAAACATGTAAAGACAAAAGATGTTCAATTTTAGATAAAGTAGAATGTCAATTATGTGACCTTCGCCGAAGCAGAGCTTCAGCTCGGCAAGGTGATAACGATAAATGTAAAGATTCACAAGATAAATCAGAATGTGAAAAGATGTATAAACAAGTTGGAAGTGGTCCACAATATTATGGAAAACGTAGTTCTATTATGGTAAAAGTTCCAGAAAATGTAAAAAAAACTGCTTTATATGCTTTTAAATTAAAAAAACTTGGATTTCGAGGTGGTCATGAAACTGGATGGAAGAGAGCAAAACAATTAGCTACTAAAGATGAAATTCCAATTGAAGATGTCAAGTATATGAGAGCATGGTTTGCTAGACATATTTATGCAAGTTATCCTACATATAAAAAATGGAAAAATGCAGGTAGACCAAAAGACAAAGAATGGCATAATAAAAATGGTGTGATATCATGGCTTATTTGGGGAGCCGATTCTGCATTTAAATGGGTAAATTCGAAAAAAATAATAAACTTACTAAATAAACATTATCCTGGTAAGAATTATAAATCATTACTTTTAAAAAAGTAATATCAAAACAAGGCTTACGCCTGCAAATACTTTTACAAAATTATTTATATTTTATAAAATTATTTATATTATGGAGTTGTAGGCGTGACATTCGCCGAAGCAGAGCCATTTTTTAAATATACATATGTTCTGGAGGAACACTAAATTTATCATCATCATCATTTGATATACTTTCTGATAATAGAATATCAACATGTTGTTTTAAAACTTTTATTGGTAAACATTGATAATAATCATATAATTGCTTATATTTTAACCGAATTATGTTTTCATCTTTATCTGTTAATAAAAGTGTGTTAATTCTTGAAACAATAATTTCAAATTTTCGTTTAATATCTCTCATTCCTTGATCTGATTTAGATGATTCCACTATATAATTAATAGTATCTTGATCAAATAAAATTTCATCTTCACTAAATTTATATTGATCTAATACAGTATTTATTATATGAGTTTTTGCAATTTCTAATTTTTCTTCATATGTATAATTTTCTATTTTAATTTTAAATAATCTATCTGCCAAAATTTTATCTACTTTGGTTGAGTCATTGTATGTAAAAATGAATAAAACATTAGATAAATCAAATTCCAAACCTGCAAAATATTTATCATAATTATATTTATTATTAGATGTAGTATCTGTTAAATGAATTAAATTACCAATTATTTCTTTACCATGATGTGTTTCTGATACTTTGTCTAATTCATCAAATAATATAATAGGATTTGTACACTTTGTTTCTCTTAATATTTCAATTATTCTACCAGCACAACTTCCAACATATGTAAATCCGTGACCCATTAATAAAGATGAATCCGATTCTCCACCTAAATTTATAGTTCTATAAGGTCTATCTAAAGCCTCTGAAATACTTTTAACTAATGCAGTATTATGTGTTACAATAAAATTACCTAATAAATACCTATGATTATCACCTAATTCAAACCCGTAATAATCACCAACGCCTTGTGATGTTAATTTAATAGATGATAAATAATTTTGTTTAATTTTTCTTAATGACAAACTATCACCAAATACTGGAATACTCTTATTATTTTCAATAATAATTTTATTTTTATTAATATAACTAGAAATACCAAGTGAACCACATAGATATAATATATCTTGTGACAATCTTTTGTTAATTATTTCTAATTCATAATAATTTTCTAATTTATTTACCTTTCCAGACCCATCAATTAATCCTGCTAATAATGTTAAACGTTTTTCTTCAGAATTAATCTTGTATATATCCGGAATATATTTCTCTTTTAATAAATCGTATGTATGCAATGTTTTGTTAAATATATTATAATCTCTTTTAATTTTATAAGTGTTTTTACCAATATCATATAATCTTATTTTTAATAGTGATAATATTTTATTAACTTTATAATAAACTATAGGATTTTTTATTACAAAATCACAATTTATAACTTTATTACTTAACCATAACCCAATAACATAAGGATTTACAGGTGTTTCTTTATTACTAAAAATCACATTTTGTGTAAATCCCTGTAATAATTTTTGTTGTGATTTATTTAGATTTAAATAATTTTCAACAGAAATATCAACTACATTCACCTCGTTAATTAAATCAAAAAAATTTTTTGCTCGTTTATATATTTCTTGATAATCTTTATTTTTATAATTAAATGATTTTGAACATAATTTAATAGCATTATGATCAAACCATGATACTATAAAACTCCCCTTAGAATTATTATTATATAATTGTTTTTTACCATTATGTTTTAATGTAATAATATGACTTTTATTAACTATATATGACTTATTTTGAGAAATATGTTCTATTTTATATAATTCTTCTTTACCATGTGCCAAAGATAAAACCTTTCTAGGAGTTGAATCATCTCCCATTAAAAATTCGCCAATTTTAATATCCTGAACCATTTTAATTGAACCACTAAACATTAAGATAGGGGTATCGATCCCATGACATTTACCTAACCCTTTATTACCATATAATCCAATTGCAGTTGTTGTATAGTTAGGATTTTTTATCATTTGTGTAACAACATTTATAATTTGATCTTTAGGTTTTTCTAAAAACGAAAGACGTTTGTCTAAAACAGTTCTTACGTTTTTAATATATGATTTAACTCTATCCGTATTACTAATATCAAAATTATTAACAGCTGGTTGATCATATGGAATAGATAACAATATATCCATCCAAGATTTATATTTAGCATATTCACTTGTGTCATTTGATTCAAATGCTTCCATAACTTCAAGACGTTTATATGCAATAACTTTATTTTCAAATGTCATATTCGATTTTAAAATTTTTTCCTTATAATTATCAGAATACTCGAAATTACTAGATTGCTGTAATATTCTTTTTTCTATATCATGTAATTTAGGATCACTATAACCTTTAATATTAGTGTTTAAAACTTTAAGATTATTATCATAATCTGATGTGAGTAAATCTGAATTATTATAATGATATATTTTTTCTAATAATTTTTTTTTTTGTGATATATCTGTATCCATTTTTAATATATCAATTACACTTGGTGCACTGTTTTTATATTCTTTATGAATACTTTTTAACTCATCATTTAATTGCTTTATTTCCGTTTTATTATATAAATTTTTTAACATTTTTTTCTTATCGTCAATTGAGTTGCGTTCAAAAAATCCACCGTCTTTTATAGAGTCTATATAATCTATGAATTTATCATAATCATCTGAAAAAGTTGCATCGTCATTTTTTTCTGCATCTGTATTTGAATATTTAAATTTTTTAATAAAATTATTTACAGAATTTGTAATAATATTTTGTATATTTTGTTTTATATCACATTCTCGTTCTATAATTGAAGTTTCTTCTGATAATATAGTGTCTTCTGATATACTATCAGTTTCTGTTTCAATTTCAACTGTTTCAACTGTTTCAACTGTTTCAACTGTTTCAACTGTTTCAACTGTTAATTTTTTTTTATTTTTCGACATTATTATATTAGTATTATTGTTAACTAAATGAATGTTGTCACTAATATTATCATTACCACTATCATTATTATCTATATCTAATTTTCTTTTTTGATTTCGTGTGTAAACCATGTATGTACTTCTTAATTAAAATAGGAAAAAATAAATTCTATTTTTACCTTAATAATTAATAATTACGTTTTAATTTATATTATAAAATAAATAGATTATAATATAATGAATACACTTGAAATAATAGGTTACGCTCTATTTGTAATATCTGAAATTGTTGCTGTATTACCAATTCCTGCAAATGGATTTCTACATAGCTTTTTTATTGGATTAAATAATAGCATCAAAAATTCTAATAATGATATAGAAGTTGCACAACAATTAGTATCTACTCGCCCAAATACAGCTAATTTATTTAATAAAATAGCTACTGATTCTGAATTATCAAATTCAATAAAAAAAATATCAGATAACCCAGATATATTACCATATATTGAAATGTTATCTAATCATCCACAATTAAAATATATTATATCATTATTACAAAATAACCCAGATATTGTAAATGATGTAAAAGAATTAATTGAAACAAATATAACACAACATCAAATACAACGCCAAATTGTTCAACAACAAATTGTACAACAAAGACAATTAATACTACAAAATAATCCCTTTTCATTTATTGAAAACGAATTAAAAAATAAATTAAATTCACAACAAAATTTACAACAAAATTCACAACAAAATTCACAACAAGGTATCGATGAAATTATTTTACAATAGGATTTTCCATTTTACATCAGGTAATTGTTGATTTATAGCACAAGCATTTTCTTTTGATCCAGTTAATTCTATTAGAGCTTCTAAACTCATATCTATATTATTATTACAACTAGGACATTCATCCATAACTTTTAAATTAATTTGATTTTCTTTATAATATACAACAATTGATTTACCACAATAATCTTTAGAATTTTTTATTGCACACCAATATTTACTATCTGTATTATATTGAACTTCACAAGGCCCATATTTATTTCCGTCATTAAATGTCTGAACATCCGGGCATCCATCTATATCATCGTTAATTCTAAAATAAAATGTTGCCTTTCCATCTATATATTGGGTTTCATTGAAAAAATTACTTGATACATTACTTGATAAATTACTTGTTATATTACTTGTTATATTACTTGATACATTACCTATTACATCACTTGATATATCACTTGATACATTATCTATTACATTACTTGATACATTATCTATTACATTACTTGTTACATTATCTATTACATTACTTGTTACATTATCTATTACATTACTTGTTGCATTATCTATTACATTATCTATTACATTACTTGTTACATTATCTATTACATTACTTGATACATTACTTGATACATTACTTGATACATTACTTGATACATCACTTGATACATTACTTTTATATTTAAAAAAATTTAACACTGGGCATTTTGATAATACTGGTAAAATTAGATTTAATGCGAATAACGTCTTCATTTTATATAAATAGAATATAATTATATAAAAAATAAAACGTAACTATATTAATTTGTAATACTTTTGATATTTAGTGTTTCTAATTTTTGTATTGATTTATTGTCTCCGTAATAAAATTGTAAAGCCTGCGAAAATGGATTTTTTACAACAGTCCATACTGATTCAACAAATGATATATGATTATCCATATTATTAGTACTTTTTGTAATAAAATCTACTTGTATTTTAATTGTGGAAATTTCAGATTTTAGATTTTTTAATTCAGTAAGAATTTCTTTTATTAATTCGGTGTCAGACATTTGTGTATCAGTTATTTGTATTTATAATATAAAAAAATAATACTAATAATAAGAATAAGAATTATAATAAAATCTCTTGTTGTTAAAGATGATGTAATTGGAAATAAATCTGTTAATCTGGAATCTAATAAATGACTTAATTTTACAGCATTAGTAACAGCTGATTCTAAAGATGTAAATTTATATAGACTTTTATTATTATGTGTTCCTACATTATATAAATTTGATATAGTTTTACTAGAAAATTCTAAATTAAAATCTTTACTAACATTTGATATATACGCTGTATCTATTGAAGTCCATTTTTGTGCATCTTTATCATAATAAACACCAGGTGATAATAAACTAACAGTTGGTAAAGGTAAATTGGGAAATGAGCTTTTTAATTGATTAAATGTTTCGTTTATAATTTCATTTGTATCAACACATTGATTTGCAGTTTTGTTAATTGTATTACTACGTTTATCTGTTATAGTAATAGCTGCACTTATAACAGTTTTAGAAGCGGCTTCATTAAATGTCATATAATCTGATAAAACAATGAAAGCAATACCCCATGATGTTTTGGGAAACCCATATACTCTAGGTAATTTTAATTCTGTATTCCAATGAAATGTTATTGATATATAATCAATATAAGCAGTTTGATCTGCCCATGATTTTAATTGTTCAAAATCACCAAAACTATTTTTTATTATATCATTTTGAGATTTTTCTAATAATTCAACTATATTTCTAGGAGGTGTTGCAATAATTATTTTATCACAATTAATGATTTCATTATTTACAATAATTGATTCTATTCTACTATCCGTTTTATTTTGTATTAATTTTGTAACTTTTGAGTTTAATAAAAATTTAACATTATGTTGTAATAAATATTTTTTCCAAATGGAAAATATACCAACATCATTTGGAAATTTAGGTTGATAAAGTTTATGAAAAATTTGTTGATTAAATAATTGTAAAAATTCATTAACTGTATACTTATCAATTCCTGCTCCATCAGTTAATCTACATATTCTATCAATTAAACTGATTGAGTTTTCCGAAAAATTATTTGAAAATAAAAAATTTTTCATTGTTACATTATTAGCGTAATTGTCATTAAATAACAATTTTATATATTCTATTATAAAAATAAATATTTCTTTGTAAGTAAGAGTACTCCATATTGTTTCTCCTCCTATTTGCGCTATTTGAAAATTATATGGTGTAAAAAAATCATAAAAATCAAGATCTATATCTTTTAATAAATTTATAAATACCTTATATGTATCGCTATAAATTCTTGGACCATGTTCAGTGAATAAATATTCATTTAATTGACTGTTGTAAACTCTTCTTACTCTATGACAACCACCTACATCATTTTCTTTGTCTATTATAAGAATATTGTTATTAATTTTAGAATAACACTGAGCCAAAGCTAAACCAGCAGGGCCAGCTCCAATTATAACAACATCATATTTTATATTCATATATTAATAATATATTAAAAAAAATGTATATTAAAAAAATGAAAATTAATTAGATATTTATTGTTATAATGGATTTTATTAAAAGTCAATCGAAAAAATTTAATAATTTAGTATTGAAATATTTTATTACAAACTATAAATTACAAAAAACAAATTATATAAAATATTTAGAAAGCGATACAAAAAATGTTATTTTTATAAAAGATAACTTTATGATTATTTCAAATTCTATAATAAATTATCATTATAAAACCAATTTAGATGAAAATAAATATAGTTTAGTATGTATATTATATAAAAATTTATATTATAGAGAAAAAGATGATAAACAAAATGGTTATAAACAAAATGGTTATAAACAAAATGGTTATAAACAAAATATATGTTATTTAGATTATTATCATAAAAATAAAATAAATTATGCATGGTCTAAATTTTCAAAAAATATTAATTTAGATCAAAATACAATTGTTATTAGTAGAAAATATTATAATAAACAAAATCCATTTAAGAGATATTTTAATTGTTTTGAATTATTGTGTTTTCAACCTACAATGACTGATATTAAAAAAAGACTAGTAAAAAATAATAGTAAACAACAACAAGAAGAAGAAATATATACAAAAAATTTAAGAAGAAAATTTTTATATAATTTAAAATCTCATATTACTGATATAAATATAAATTCTATGTATTTGAAAACTATTATAAATAAGAGTTTATTTTTAGATATTGAATATATAAATGATATATATGATGATTTTACAAAATTTCCTATATCCCAAGATAAGTCATTGTTGTGTATGATAGGAATGTTTTATCTTAAAAATGATACAATGAATTACGATAACTTAGTCGTCAAAAGACTAAATAATACTAATGAATATTATATTTTAAAGACTTTTCTAGATAAAATTTCTAATAAAAAAGATTTAATAATATTTCATTGGAGTAATGCTGATAAATTAATATTGGAAAAGTCTTTAATAAAATACACTGATTTATGGGAAATTTACTCTAAAAATAAAATTATATACATCGATTTATTACAAGTTGTTAAAAATACAATACAGTTAAAGTCATATTCTCTTAAATATGTATCAAAAGTTTTATTAAAATATACATATGAAACAGAATGTAAAAATGGCTTGGATGCAATGTGTTCAATAATATTAAATGACAATGAGTTAAATAAAAATAAGATTAGAAGAAGATATAAAAGTTTAAATAATTTCAAGAATATGCATGATATTATACAATATAATAAAATAGATACTCGATTATTATATGTAATATTACAATATTTTATAGGTCATCAATAATTACTTTGTTAATTTTTTTTCTTGGTTGTCTTTTTGCTTTTGGTTTAGGTTGTTCTACAACAATTTCATTATTACTAACATTATTATCTATTGGAATAGATTGTAATAATTTTTTTATTTCACTATCACTTGGGACGTCTTGAATATTTTCAGTTGGTAAATATTCACTTGGGACGTCTTGAATATTTTCAGTTGGTAAATATTCACTTGGGACGTCTTGAATATTTTCAGTTGGTAAATATTCACTTGGGACGTCTTGAATCGGTTCTTCTAAATTTTCAGATTCGTTATCTTGTACAACTTCTTCATCAAAATCTTCAGATTCGTTATCTTGTACAACTTCTTCATCAAAATCTTCATCAAAATCTTCAGTTAATTCATCGTCTGAAATGCTTAAATGTTCTTGGATTTTATTATTATTTTCAATCAAAAATGATTCTTCAAAGTTCATATTATTTAATTTTTGTATGTTTTCATTATTAAAATGATAAAAAGTCGATAATAATAAGTCAATTCCAATTATAAAAATTATGAATTTATTAAATATAAATAAAAAATCATTATTATAATATAATAAATATAAATAAATAGATGAATATATTATTAAACCTACGGCGATAGAATACGTTGATATATTATCAGAACTACACAATTTAGATTTATGTAACAAATATTGTGATATTATAAACATTTTATTAATTTAAAGAAATAAATAAAATGCAATATATAAACGTGTAATAACTAGTGATAATTAATACAATGATGATATACTTTACAGATATGTTGAAGAATAGTTGCTTTATCTCTATTTTTATTATAATCAGAAACTATTTTTCCATTTTGATCAAAGAATTTAATAGTAGGAAATCCTTGTACATTTAAACTATCTGATAATTTTGTATTTTTTTTAAGTTCTACGTCTTCTAATGATACTAATGGGAAATCAGATCCCAATTGTTGTTGTAATTCATTAAAAGTACTTTTAAATTTAACACAATGTCCACACCAATTCGCGTAAACAAATAACATACCAGGATTTTTTTTAGTAATATTTGTATTTATATAAACTCCATCTGAATTTGATATAAAGTCATTCGATCCTAATTTTATTCCTCTTAATTCCATTTATATATATATAATAAAATAAAAATTCAATAAAAAATAAAATAATTATTTTTTTTTTCATGATTAAAAGTAACAATGTTTGAAAATGAATTAAACACTAATACAAATAATACTGATACAACTAATGAGAGTATTAATAATAGTACTAATATAAAACAAAAAACTTTAATAGATTTTTCTAAATCTGAATTTAACCTAAATGAAAAACGTATTGTTAAAAAAGAAGTTGAATTGATTAAAGAAAAGTATCCAAAATATATTCCAATATTAATTAGATCTACTAAAATAAAATTCACTCAGCATAAATATTTAGTAAATGAAGAAGTTACTGTATCTCAATTTATGACAATTATTAAAAAAAAAATTTTATTAAAAGCATACGAAGCAATTTATTTATTTATAAATAATACAATTCCACAAGGATCATCTCAATTAAATAGTTTATATAGATTACATAAAGATTCAGAAACAGATATGTTAATTATAACAGTATGTAAAGAAAATACATTTGGTTAAATGTATTTTTACATTTGGTTAAATATACATTAAAAAAAATTGAATATAACATTGAATATAACATTATATATACTTTATTTAATGTTAGATTCAAAAACAATAGACGATTCGTTATTTAATTTGGCAAAATCTGGAAGAGCTGTAAAATTATTATATAATAAAGAACCTGTGCAAATTTGTACATCTACGTTATATTCACCTTTTGGAGTAAAACCAATTATAAAAGAATGGAGTAATTTTACAGAATATAATTTAGATTGTTCATTGAATCAATCTAATAGCGAAAATTCCGTTTTATTTAGAGAAACAATAGAACGTATAGATCAAATTATACAGGATTTAGTTAAAGATAATTTAAATTTATTTAATGTAAAAGATAACAATTTCGTATATAACAACATTTTAAGACAAAATGGAAATTATCCAAAATTAGTAAAATTTAATTTACCGAGAGATAAAAATGGTAATTTTGAAAGTTTTATTTTTGATATTAAAAAAGATAAAGTTCCAATAACTGAAAATAATATTGAAGATATATTATGTAAAGGAAAAATATTTAAATCTATTATAGAATGTGTAAAAATATGGTGTTATAACGGAAAGGTAGGAAGTATTTGGAAAATAGTACAATTAAAATTTTCGGAAAAAGAACAAGAACAAGAAGATATTCTTAAAAATAAAACCATTAATGATAAAAATAATATATATACTCAATTAATGATAAATGATGATTAAATATTACTTTTAAAAAAGTAATATCAAAACAGGGCTCATGCCTGCAAACAAGAAATACTATATAATTGTAATAATTTACTTGCAGGCGTGAGCCCTGTTTTGATATTATTATAATGTTATATGTACATATAATTATGTGAAATTTTACAAATATTTATTTGATTTTGGATTTTATTAAAAAGATTTTTGAATAAATCATCTGTTATAATTAAATCTGTATTAATGTCTGTAATAATAGTTTCAGGATACAATAAGATAGTTTTATTAAGTTCTAGAATAATTTTTTCTATTATTCTATAATATTCTCGTATACCACTTGTTATTGATTTATCAAACGAACTTTTACAATAATTAATGATAAATTGAATGTTATCTTTTCCAAATATTATTTTATTTTTAATTCCTATATTTTTTATAATTTCTGGTATACAATGTTTTTCAATAATAGTAATAATATCATTATCTGAAGGGCATTCTATATTTATAATATTAAGACGATCTAATAAAATTTTATCAATTTTATTTATATCATTAAATGTGAATACGTAAAAAATTTTAGATAAATCAAAATGCATACCATAGAAATAATGATCAGTGAAAGTTGTATTTTGTGTTGGATCAGTAAGATAACACAAAAATGAAAAGATATCTTTTCCATTATCTGTTTCGCTAACTTTATCTAATTCGTCAAAATATAAAATCGGATTGGAAATTTTAGAATCTATTACATTTTGTAATATTTTACCAGGTCCACTTTCAACATATACATATCCGTGACCTAAAAAAAAAGAAGAATCTTTAATTCCACCTAAAGAAATACTTTTCATAGGAAGTTCAAGTATTTCCGATAAAATTTTTATAAATTTACTTTTTCCAACACCAGCTGGACCATATAATGCAATATTATTTCTATTACTATGTGGATTTGTAATAAATTTACAAACAACATTAATAATTTCGTTTTTAACACTATCCATACCGTACATTTCATTATCTAAACGAATTTTTAATAATTCTATAAAGTTTAGAATACCAATCTTTTCAATCTTATCATTGACATTATAAAAACTGTTCCATGGATACGACAATCCTGCATCAACAAATAATTGGTTTTTATAATATTCTGTACTATTAGAATCTGTTCTTTTCATATTATTATAATGTTTAAAAATAACTGTTTTATTTGTATCCGATGTTTCTAAATTTAATATTTTTTCTTTAATATTATCCTCTAATAATTTTTTATTAACTAATTTGTTGACATGAATTATTTTTGGAGGATCGTCTATTATTTTTGTAGATTTATTATTAATATGTACTATATTGATATGTTTTTTACAAAAAGATGCTTTCGAATCATCATACAATTGATTGCATATAGTATCTTTTAATTTACCTTTTTTAAAAATATACGTACAATATTTCATAGTTAATATTATACAATAATTATTATTTTCCGAATTTAATAGAAATTAACATTTTATTTATATTTAACAATACTTATTTGCTTCAGATAAAACAATCGCTATAGCTTGTTTTGGATTTGTTACAGGTTTTTTATTTCTCATTTTAAGTTTTCCATTTTTAAATTCACCCATAACAATAGAAATTTTTTTTCTTCTACACTCTTTTTGTTTTATATTATTTTTAGAACCGACATTTGATCTCCTTTTTGTTTTAGTTTTTGAACGGATATTTGATCTCTTTTTTGTTTTAGTTTTTGAACGGATATTTGATCTCTTTTTTGTTTTAGTTTTTGGACGGATATTTGATCGTTTTTTTGTTTTAGTTTTTGAACGGATATTTGATCGTTTTTTTGATAGTATTTTAGATTGAGATTTTGTTTTTGATTTTTTCATTATAATAAATAAATAAATAAAATATAATGTAAAAAATTGAAAAAAAAATTATATTTATATAATAAATATGCAACTATTTAAGGCAATAGAAAATATGTACAAGGTTTATTTAAATAATTTATATAATTATGTATTTAATTATTTATACAATAAAGTTTCTCTTATTTCTGAAGATGATGAAATAAAAACACGTATGAGTAAATATATAGATATAAACAATAAAAAATGTCATCCTTATAAACCATTTGTTGTAAGTTTAAAATCTAGACAAATCTTATCTTATTTTAATAATTTAACAAATATAGATGATAAATTAAAATTTATAGATAACTTTAATGAAATAATGATTGAAGTTTCAAAAAAATTATATATGCAATATGATCCTCGTATGATTTATACTTTTCATGATGAAATTCATTTGGTATTTTTTTATAATGGAAATGGAAATTATATGTATTCAGGTGATATAAATAAAATTATTACTACACTTGTTAGTTACACTAGTATTGAACTAACAAAAATTTTAACTAAACGATCTATAGATTTAGATTTTATTTATAAAGGTCAATTTGTAGAATTCGATGAAGATTATGAAATTTTAAATTATATTATATGGAGACAATTAGATTGTAAACGAAATATAATTACACTTTTATATAAATGTATAAATTTAGAGAATTTTTTGAATAATAAAGATAAAACTAATTGTTTAAAATTAAACACAATGGAAAAACATGTTTCTGAATTTTTGAAAAATAAATTTAAAAGATATTATACAGGTAATATTTTAAAGAAAACTATATATTATACTAATAAGACTAATCCTAAAATTGTATTGAATAAAAAAGATGATGATTATAACAATTTAACTATACGTAAAAAAATAGATGTTGAAAATTTTTATTTTTCAGATAATTTTAAAGAAAATTTCAATATATATATAAAAAATAAAATTATGTAATAATAATATACAATGATATTATCTAAAAAAAGTGTAACCACAGTTTTAATTGAAGCGGTTGTTGTTGGTATTTGTTTAATATTATTTGGAAATTTAATAGAATATTTTAAAAATTATATCCCAAATATTTCTGGAATGAAAGATAAAATAGAAATTTACTTTATAGCAGGATTCGTATTCCATATTGTCTTTGAATGGACAGGTATTAATTTATGGTACGCAAAAGAATACTGTAAAATTGCTTAATTAAAAAATAATATTTTTATAAAACATAATTAATTTTATAAAAGTACACGTTTTTGTTATTACTTTTTTTTAAAAAGTAATATATATATGGAGGTTATTGATATAAATGGTAAGTTATACGATCCTTATTTTATTTTAGGTGTAACAAAGGATGATAGTAGTGATCATATTACACGATCATTTAGAAAACTGGTAAAAAAATATCATCCTGATAAATATACAGATAAAACTGATAAGCAAAAATACGAATCGTATTTTAAAATATTAGTAGCATCTTTTGAATATATAAAGGAAAAAAGAAGTGGTAAAAAATCAATTCATTTAATTGATAAATCAAAATACAAACATGAAGTAAAACCAAAAGATTGTAATATAGATAGCTTTAATAAAGATTTTGATAATATTAAACGAGATCCAAATGATTATGGGTATGGTGAAAATTATACTAGATTAAAAAATACAGAAGAATATGATAGTTTAAAAGTAGATTTAGTAAATTTGTTTGGTAAAAAGAAATTTTCAAATAAACAATTTAATAAAATATTCGAATGGAATAAACATAAAAATTTAGAAAATGACCCCACTAATAATGCAAATCAATTAATACATAGAACTACTGATGGTTTTAGCTGTTATAACTCAACGATAATTGACAATAGTTGTTCATTAGTAAGTTCTTATAATGGATTAATGATAGCTGGTGATGATTTAGGTGAACGAGGTGTAGGTTATTGGGGGAATAATTATAGTGATTATTCTATTGTTCATAAAGGTATTAAAAATCCAGCAAAAAAACCTAGAATACCTAAGAATTTTACAATAAATAACAAAAATCAAAAAAGTGATGAAAAAGACATAAATGTATACGATGAAGATAAGCATGGATTAGATAAAAAACAATATAACGATTTACTTGAAAAAGAACGATTAGATAAAGAAGTAGTATTAAAATATATGCATAAATATCAAAAAGATATTTCTGATAAAGCTTTAAATGATGAATTAGATAAATCACAAAGTTACATTGATGTTTTACAAAAAAACATTAATTTTTAATATGTTTTCCAGAAGCCAATGCTATTTGTGCGATATGTTCAAGACGCTCCGCATGTTCGTATGCACTCCATGCATCTTTACCAATTGCTATAATACCATGTCTATCAAGACCAATTATATCAAAATCTACTTCACCAGTCGTTTCATTTAAATTTAATGCTCGAATCGCTGCTAAGCCTAATTCAACTGATACAGGTTCAATAATTGGTACAGTTGGTCCAACTCGCGTATATCTGTTAATTTCTGGAAACTCCTTAGCTATATGTTGAAGATCTAACCCAGCATACATAGCAGCTACTATATAAGTTGGGTGTAAATGTAAGACAATTCTATTTTCTGGAAGTATTCTTTGTAATAAACTGTGTAATGGTAATTCACCACTCGGTTCTAATCCTATTAATTTTTTCTGATATTCATCATCTACTCTTATTAAATTATCCCAAGGACTAACAGATGTTTTATAATCGTCTATAAACTTAAGTTTAAAAATAAGTTCTGCATTAAGATGTTGTTTTCTAACACCACTTGGTGTAATATATAAATATTCGTCATCTTTTCTTTTAAATGAACAATTTCCATCTCTAGTAGAGATCCAATTACGGTCATATGCAGCTTTTAAAACATCACAGATTGTATCTAACATATATGTTTATTAAAATATATTTTTGAATTAAATCTAAATAAATAAACGAATTAAAATTGAAAATAAAAATTATATATATAATTAATATGGATGATGATGATGACTTAGAAAATTTAATTGACATTTTAATTAATAATCAACCATTAACTTCATCAAGAATTGGAGAATTCAGTGAAGCCATAAGAATTAACCAACAAATAACTAATAATATTTATAATATAAGAAGGTATTTAGAAAGAGGTGATTTAGAAAATTATAATAATACAATATTTAATACAATGTTTAATAATATATTTAATTTTAATAATGAAATTACACAAAATAATGAATTACTCAACGATAATGAATTAATTGAAGAGAATGAATTACTCAACGATAATGAAAGAACTTATAATGAATTAATTGAAGAGAATGAATTACTCAACGATAATGAAAGGACTTATACTGAATTAATCGACGATGAAAGAATAGACGATGAAAGAATAGATGATGAAAGAATTGATGATAATAGATTAAATTACAATGAAATTTATAATAATAGTAATATTGATTATAATAATGTAGTTAACACAATTTATAATGGTAATTACAATATAAATAATAATAGTGAAATTGATTATATAAACAGGTTATTTAATATTGATTTTTCAACAGATTCAACAATTTTAAATAGAATAATGCAAATATTTTTAGAAAGTACAAATAATATAACTAATATAAATATAAATGAAAATGTATTTGAGGATGTAAAGGTAACATTAACTAAAGAACAATTTAAAAAATTAGATAGTAAAACAATATTAGAAGAAAATACTGATAATAAAGAATGTAATATATGTATGGATGAATATAAAATAAATGATAAAATTGTAACGTTAGATTGTAAACATATTTTTCATAGACGTTGTATAAAACATTGGTTATTATTGGAAAAAGTAACATGTCCAGTATGTAGAAAAGATGTAAGAGAACAACTCATTAAATGAATTTAAAACTAAATATATATTATATGTTATAATGACAATAATTATTAATTCTGAAGTACTATCTGAACTAATAAATTCAGAACAATTGAAAATTGTTAAAAAAAGACAGCAACATTCTGATAATTTTAATTATTATTTTAGTCCATCTATAGGATTAAATTTATGGAAACCTAAAGTTATGATTATAAATCCAAAGTTTATAGTATTAGAATTTAATAAAATTGAACATATGAGTTTGTTGATATTATTAAGAGATATAAATAAAAAATTACAAAAATTAGTTAAAAATAAAAATAGTGAGTTATTTAATACAGATATTTATAATATAATGTCAGAAATAGACAACGATAAATTTACAATTAGATGTTATTTACCAAACTTTAAAGGAAAACATTTAATTAAATGTTATGTAGATAAAAATGAAGAAATGTTTAAATTACCTCGTGTGAATACAGTTATTGATAATTGTATAATAGAAATAAGAAATATATGGAAGACTAATGATAAATCTGGTTTTAATATAGAATTAAAAAGCACAAGTTACTTTTTTAAAAGTAACGAGTGAGCCTAGTTTTGATGTTACTTTTTTAAAAGTAACGAGTGAGCCCTGTTTTGATGTAACTTTTTAAAAAGTTACTAATAAAAATTGATTTTAACTTTTCATTTAATAGTTAAATTAAATGAAAATAAATGATATAAATTCTAAATTAGATAATTGTATAGAAAAACTTGTAAAATTGGCATCTAATTCTCCTATTCAATATAAACATGGAGCTTGTTTATTAAAAGGTAATAAGACATATTCATTTGGATTTAATAGATATATTAAAGAAATTTTTTTAAATAATCAAATGGTAAAATTTACAGTACATGCAGAATTAGATGCTCTTTATAAACTTGGAAATAAAAATATAAAAGGTATGGATATATTAATTATTAGAATAGGCAAAATGAATAATAATTTAAAAAATTCTAGACCATGTAACAATTGTATAGAAAAAATGGCTCAACGTGGTATTAGAAAAGTATATTTAGTAATCACAATGGGGAAAATAGTTTGTGATTTTATAGATTCAATGTCAAGAATACATAATAGTTCAGGATTTAATATAAGAAATAAATTAATATATTATAATAAATGTTTATAAAATATTGTTCTTTCTGATTTTATAGGTGACCTTCGCCGAAGCAGAGATTCAGCTCGACTAGGTGACCTTCGCCGAAGCAGAGCTTCAGCTTGGCTAGGTGACCTTTTCTTTAACTCTTTATTTAATTTATATGATGATTTTGATAATAAGTTTTTAGTTTTTGAAGATGACATTTTAGATGACATTTTAGATGACATTTTAGATGATTTACTTTTATTTTTATTATATTCTTCGTCTTCTGTTTCTCCGTCTTCCGATTCTTCGTCTTCTGTTTCTCCGTCTTCGGATTCTTCGTCTTCTGATTCTTCGTCTTCTGATTCTTCGTCTTCGTTATCATCAGAATCAGATTTTGATTTAACTTGGAAAATGCTATTTGTAGAGTCTGAACTAAAGATACTTGATTTATCTGAATATCCACCAGATTGTAATGAAGTATCATCTGAAAAATTAATAAGATTATTTTCTGGAAATTTAAGAAATCCTAATGTGTCTAATAAACTTGGACAATATTCTTGATCATCGTTTTCATCAGATTTTGAAATGACATTTTCATCTGAATTATTTTTAGATTTTGTTAAAGAATTTTGTGATGTATTATCTTTTGTAAAAGACATTTTTTTATAATATATAAATAAATAAAAATTGTATAGTAAACTTGAATTAAAAAAAATTTTTTTAAAAAAATTTTTCAAGAAATTGAAAACAAAAAAATAATGAATAATATTATTCATTATTATTTTATTAAATGGAAATCAGTGAAATAATAAAAAAGGACGAAGTTGTAAAAAGAAAAAAAGGTAGACCAAGAAAGGAAATAAATAAAGATGTGGAACAAAAATTTCCTGAAGAGAAGAAAAAACGTGGAAGAAAAAAAAAAGAAGTTGTTATGGAAGAAATTAAACAGAAAAAGAAAAGAGGACGTAAAGCTGCAGTAAAATATTTTAGTTCATCTATTAGAAAAAAAATTCCATTAACTACAGTTTTACAAGACAATAATAATTTTATTTTACATTTAGATGTAAATGAAGACGAATCTGAAGAAGAAACTAATTGCATTAATGGTATAGAAGATATGGATATAAATATTGGTACTATAGATGAAACGGATACACATAATGATACTATTATAAATTCTGTTTTTTCAGAATTAGAAAATGAAAATAGAGATATAATAGATAAATTTCAAAATGAATATAATGAATTGCTTGAAGAGAAAAATTCTATATTAGGTAATTTAAATGACGAAGATGATTTACAAAATTTAAGTGAATTATATGAAGAAAGAGTTAAATTTAGAGAAAGAGATGATAATATTATAGTAAGTAAATTAGAAGAAACAATGAAAGAACCTAAAAATGAAGAACAAATTACTGAAAATACAATTGAAAACAATAGAAAAAAAGGATATTTTGAAATATTATCAAAACTTATCTATAATAAAAATTGGATTTATAATACTGATGTACATTGTTGGTGGTGTTGTCATCAATTTGATACTGTACCAATTGGTTTACCAGATAGTTATAATTATGAGAGTAATAAGTTTCGTGTAAAAGGTATATTTTGTAGTTTTTCATGTGTTTTAGCATATAAAAAAGATAAAAATATATATAATGTAGATTATTTAATTAAAGCTTTATATTGTAAATTAACGAAAACATTATTACATGATTCAGAATTAAAAGCTGCTCCACCACGATGTAGTTTAAAAATATTTGGTGGAGAATTAAATATAGATGAATTTAGAAATTCAACTCTGGAAAAAAAAATATATAAAATGATTGATTATCCAATGTTTATAAGTAGAGATTTTATAGAAGAAATAGACATAAAAAATGTAAAGGCTGTAAATAAAAATATATTTCAAGAAAAAACTATATATAATTTAGATGATAAAAGAGTAGAAGATGCAAGAACAAGATTATTAAATATAGAAAGATCAACTGTTACATTAGGTAATACAATTGATAAATTTATTAAATTTGCTTAATAAAAAATTGAAATAAAATTAAATAAAATAACTTATACAATTATTAGAATGTATAAGATTAACGTGTCAGAAGTATTGAATTTTGTAAAAGATAAAAGTTATAGTGATATAGTAAAACAATGTGAAGAAAATGGATTGTGTGTAAAATATAGTAATGATGAAAGATTAAAAGATTTGTTTTTATTAGCTAATAAAAATGACAATGACAATGACCACGAAAATGTAGTTAAAAAAACCCTTGTAAATTATCAAGCAAATGGTATTATTTTTGAAAAAGATACAAATAAAGTTGTAGCTATGTGTCAAAATAAATTAATAACTCATAATAATACAAGTGACATTTTACAAAATGTTGAAGTAAAAAGAGTTGAATATTGCGAAGATGGTACAATGATAAGATTGTATAATTACAATGGTATATGGTATACAAGTACAACAAGATGTATAGATGCTAGAAAAAGTTATTGGACAAGTACAAAAAATTTTGACGAGTTGTTTTGGGATGTTTTCGATAAAGAATTGTTAAGTACATTAGATAAGGATTATACATATGTATTTGTATTATTACATAAGGAAAATAGAATAGTAGTTAGACATAAAATTAATATGTTAGTTTATATTTCTAGAATTAATAATGAAACATACGTTGAAGAATACACTCAACAATTCAATAATGTTTATGGTATTAGACGTCCTAAAAAAATTGATACAAATGAATTAAGTAATCAAGACGAAATTGATATTACGGAAAGGTTGTATCATCCATTTAAAAGAGGTATTTTAATAAAAACTTTAAATACTGTCACTAATCAATCAGTAAATTATAAAATTGATTATATAAATTATATAAATATAAAAATGATTCGTGGAAATGTTCCAGAAATTAGAATGAGATATTTAGAATTACTAAATGATCCTGAACGTTTACAAATATTTGAACAACATTATAATGAATATAAATTTATGTTTAGAATTATAAAAGGTGAAGTATTAAAATTAATAAAATCAATTTATAGATTATATGTAGATTCACATATTAAACATATAACAAAAGTAGATGATACTCATATATATTATAAAACTTTAAGACAATTACATGCACAATATAAAATTAAAAATGTACCTATTTCATTTGATGAAGTACAAAAAAAAATATATACTATGGATAAAAAAATTATTAAAAAATTATTAATATGGCAAGAATTAAATCAAAAAACATTTAATAAAAGCACATTAACAGAAAATACATTAACAGAAAATACATTAACAGAAAATACATTAACAGAAAATACATTAACAGAAAATACATTAACAGAAAATACATTAACAGAAAATACATTAACAGAAAATACATAAATACATAAATTATATATAGTAGTTTTGATATTATATTTAATGTAATTTATAAAATTTTATTTCTTTTTAAATTGTAATATATTATGAGTGATTTAACATTGCCATTGATTGGATTAACAGCATTAGTTGGTTATTTTTTTAATAAAGATGGTAAAAATCCTAGACAACAAGAAACAAAGAGAAGATCAGTAGAACCATTTGATAAACCAAATGGTAGTAGTATATATGAATCAAATGTTGTTGAAGAAGCTAATAACGAAATATTAACAAGATCTCTTGAAAATTATCGTCTTGCTGAAACACCATCTGAAACAGGATTTATTCCTCCATTATTTAATACATATGGTGCAGTAGGAAACGAAACAATTATGTCCGCTAAATTAAATACATCTCCTGAAATAACTGGATTAGATTCAAAAAGCTTAGGTGAGTTAAATGATTTAAATCGTTTAGGAAAACAATCAAAAATCGATAATATAGAAAGTCAACCAATGTTTAAAACTGGTAATTTAATTGAAACTAAGGCGTATTCAGATGTAGAGGCTAATGTAGAAACTAATAATTTAACTGGATTACCATATGATGTTTCTCATATGAATATGATTCCATTTTTTGGAGGTAGTATTAAACAAAATATAGAAACTTTTTCCAATGAATCCTTATTAGAAAATAGAAGTGGTAAGAGTTCTACATTTAAACATAAACAAGAAATACATAGTTTATATGATAAAACACCTGAAAACATTTATGGAAATCCAGCTTTTACTACTCAAGTAAACACAGATAGATATATTCCATCATTGTATAGACAAAATGAACGCCCAGTTGAACAACAATATATTGCAGCACCTATTTCTGGAACAGTAGAAAATCCATTAAATCCAAAATTAGGATCTAAAACAGTTGATGAATTAAGAGTTTTAAATAATCCTAAAGAAACATATAAGGGCAGAACAATAGCTGGTCAATTAGGTATTGTAAGAGGTGTAGAAGGTGAAGTAGTAAAAAGACGACCAGATACTTATTATGAACAAGAAACACCAGATAAATTATTTAGAGGACCCGGTGCACATTTAGAAACAACTATGGACAAAGATTACACAACAAATTTTAAAGGGTCATCTAGACAAGATTATAATATGGAATATTATGGAGGAGCGAATAATAGTCAATTAATTAAAACAAAACAAAGATTAGGTAATATTGACAATAGTTCAGAATTATCATTATCATTATTTCAAAATCCTAAAAGACAAAATTTTGAAGCAGATTATATTAGAAATGTTAGTGGAAATATAACTGATAAAAAAGTTGATGATTATGGTAAATCAGGATTAACAATTTACGAATCTGAACGTACAACTACGGAAGAACAAACACATTTATTAAATGCTCAAAGAAAAGAATTTGGTGTTTCTATTGGTCCTCAGGACGAATTTAAAACAACTTTAAAACAAAATACAATGTTATATGATAACTTTGGGAATGTAAAAACTACATTTGATACTGGAAAATCATCTGCATATGAAAGTGGAATTGCAGGTGTAGATGCAAAAGTAACTCAAAAACAATCTTTAATAGATAATAAATATTTAGGTAATATTGAAAAGGAACGAGGTATGGGATATATAGTAACAAAATATGATGCAAGAACTACTGGAAAAGAAATGTTAACAAAAGACAGTGAGTTAAAAGATCAAAAAAGCGGACCGCAATTTTTCCAAACTGCTTCTGGAAAAGTATCACAAGCAGATCTCAAATCTACACAAAATATGTTATTCAAAGAACGAGAAGACAGAAGACCAAAAATGAATGTAAATATTAATCCAGTTATACCCAGTAAAGAATTACTTGGATCAGTAATTCAATTCCGTAACGATGATGAAACGGTAGATAAAGTGTCATCCCAACGTTTAGATCCAACTATATTAAACCAATTAAATGACAATCCATTTATTATTAAAAAATAAAGTAACTTTTAAAAAAGTTACATCAAAACCATTACTTTTAAAAAAGTAATATCAAAACAGGGCTCACCTTACCGAGCCGAAGCTCGGCTTCGGTGAAGGTCACGCCTGCAACTAAAATTATTACCATTTGTAGTAGTAGTTCTTGCAGGCGCGAGCCTTTTTTGATATTACTTTTTTTTAAAAAGTAATGTTTTAATTTAAAATTAATTGAAATATATTTTATATTTTTATATAAAATATATTGTAAATGACAAAACCTATAAAATTTGTCCAATTCGATTTAACTATTAATAAAATATTTTATACGTATTCAAATACAGAATATTGTAGATTACCAATAGATTCTATACTATTAAAAAAAAATTCTAATCAAATGTCTGAAGCGGAATGGTCACAACATAGAATCGATTTATTAAATTATAAATATTCCGAAATGATTGTTCATAAAGACAATGTTACATCAATTTTTCTTAGAAAAATTGTTTAACATCAAAACGTTTCTAAGAAGTAATGGGTTTTAATATTTCAAAACTTTTATCATAACCCATATCATTTAATTCTTTATTAATTAATTCTAATAAATATTGATCTGTATAGATTGTTGTTAATATTATATAAGGTGGTAGTACATCATTTAATTTAATTTCACTATATTTAATTCCAGGTTCTAATATAGCCAATTGTAAATTTTCAAATACATTTTGTATACAAAACTCTTTATCTATAAATAAATAATAAATTCCAACCATTTATTATTTAAAATATATTATTTTTAAATTAAATTATTCAATAAAAATTTGTGGGTTTTCGTAATTTTCATTAATGTAATCGTTAATTACTTGTTTATTATTTAATTGTGTTTTTAAATTAGACAACTCCGTTTCTATTTCTTTAATATTCTGTTCTACACGTTTATATGCAGAAGGAGCAGACTCTTTTATAATTGAATTTTTAAAAGATATCATTTCTTCTAATTCTTGTTCTAAATTCTTGATTTTATTTAAAACTAAATTAATATTAATATCATTTTGATCATCTGTAGTCGTTTCATTTGATTGTAAATTAAAATCATCAAGTAATTGAGCTCTTATTTCTTCTACTGATATTTCTGTTTCTTTATTTTCAACTGTAAGACTTTCCAAATTATTATCTATTGCGTTTTTTAATTCGTTTTGTGCAATTTTACGATCTTCTTCCGAATAAGATTCAAATTTAGCTTTTGATGATTGTAAATCTCTTTTAAAATTTTCTAAATTATCTTGGATTTCTAATATAGTCTTTTCATAATTTTGAATTCTTTGTAAAACTGCAATAGGATGCTCTGGTTTATTTGATAATTCTTCTTGGTTTTTACCTTCTTTAATAGCTTCCTGAATCATATCAGATTTTCTTTTATGCCAAAAATCATTAGCAGTTTCTCTATTTTCTAAATAATTTTTAATAAGTGTGTTTAATTGTTCATTTTGATATTCTACATTATTAATTTCCAATGGATTCACAACTAAAGGAAAAAATTTACCAATATCAACTGTATAAATATCATAGTTATTATCTATACGTAAAATTTTTTGAGACAACCTTTTAGCTTCTTCTATACTTCCAGCAACACCTCTAACTTTAACACCCCATACATCGCATTTTTGAGGCATATTAGGTCCTACAATAGTTACTAAAGCAAATTTTTGACTTTGTAAAGGTGGGTCTTCAAATAAATAATCCAAAGTTTTTTCTTTTTTTTGTAAAGTCATTTTGTTACTTATTTGTAATAAATTATTATATATAAATTAACGCAAATCAAAATACGTTAATTTATATATAAAAAAATACATTATATATATATATATGTTTCATAGAATAACAAATCTTGATTTGTTAAATAAAATTTTAGAATTAGAAAATAAAATTGATATTATTTCTTTAAAAGGCTCAGAAAACAATATAGTATGTTGTGATTGTAAAGTAAATGAATTAATTATATATAAAGAAATAAAGGATTATTTTGAAGATAAATTTAGAGATATTTTAGAGAATATTAAACAAATAGAAAAAGATAAATTAAATAACGTTTTAGAAACTTATAAAAATGAAATCTTAACAAATTTTGAAACAATTATTTCAAAATTAGAAGTAATTAAAAATAATAATAATAATAATGATAAATTATATCAAAGTATAACAGATATCCACAATTTATTAACTGATAATAATATTACAGAAAATTATGATAAAATAAGTAATCAACTAAATACTATAGTTAATAAAATAGATCTTTTATATTATGAAAATGAAATAATAAAACACCAATTGTTATTAGAAGAAGAAATTAGAAAATGTGAACAAGAAATAGATATATTATCAAATATAATTAACAAAGTAATTTTATAATTAACAAAGTAATTTTATAATTAACAAAGTAATTTTATAACTTCTTTAATTTGTGGTCTAATACTGGGATTAGGATTTAACATTTTCCTTAATATATTATCATAATGTGTGAAAAAATTATTATTATTTTGTATAGCTTTTATATAATTTTTATAATTACAATCATTAATAGATGCTTGATACCATGGGTGACTATCATGTATTATAATATATAAAATAATACCACATGACCATATATCTACTTTTTCTGGATTATATTCTATTTCTAAAAATTCTTCTGGTGCTATATATGATAATGATCCATACATATGTTTATTTAAAATAACTGTATCTATATGGAGCGAATCGTGAAATATTTTTGAATGACCAAAATCTATAATTTGAATTTTGTTATTTAGTGTATCTATAATAATATTTTCCAATTTTAAATCCATATGTGCAATACCTAAATTATGCATGTACAATAATCCTTCTATAAGCTGTTTAAAATAATATAATTTTTTTTCAATAGATGGTGACATAGTTTGTATATAATCTAAAAAATCAATTCCATTACAATGTTCAAAAACTATTGCATTTTTATATAAATCTATATCTAAAGTTTTAATTATATATTCATGATTTAATAATGTTCCTATCGTATATTCATTTAATGCTAGTTTTTTAAATAATTTATCTTTATAATTTTTATCATATTTCTTTTTATATATATCTTGATAATTTAAATATTTAACAACAAATAACTCGTTACATTTATGATTATCTTTACATTTATTATGATTATCTTTACATTTATATAACTTAACTGTACCATATCCTCCTTTTCCTAAACATTTAATGTATTTTGCATTATGTAAATGATATTTTAAGTTAAACTTATAATAATACATTAATATTAAAATTAAAAAAAAAAATAAAATGAATTAAAAAAAAATAATGTTTTTTTTTAATTAGTATTAATGGATGTTGTTTTGTCTGAAACAAATGTAATGAAAAGAAAATTAAAAAGTTTAACTGAAAGAATACTATTTATCGATTCGTATTTGATTTATGATAAATCTAATTCTGTCGAGGCTGTTAAATGTCAAATTTTAGGTTCTCGAAATTTTTTATACGAATTAAAAATTTGGAAAGACGATAATTCTAATATACATTGTAATTGTTCTTGTCCAGATAGCTCTTTAAGAAAAAATAAATGTAAACATATTTATTGGTTTGGTACTCAAAAATTTGGATTCATGGATTCTAAATATTGGACTGAAGAATTATATGATGATTTTATTTATAAAAATTGGTTAATAGATTACAGCAATAATTCTAGAGAAATAAATAAAGATTGCCCTATATGTTTAGAAAAAATAAATTATAGTAATGAAAAAACAATAAGATGTAGATCAAAATGTAATAATTCAGTACACGCTATTTGTTGGAACAGATATCATTATATATCTGGTAAAACCCAATGTGTTTTTTGTAGAAATGAATTAACTAATACTATACCAATTTAAAAGTTACTATTTCTTTATTTTTAGATTTTCTAGAAGACTTTTAACATCATCTAACTCAGTTTCTACAAATTCTATAAAACTATTATAATCATCTTTATTCTGTCTTCTATTGATGTTTTCTTTTAATATTTTAATTGATTGTTTCACTTTTTCATTATCTTCATCTTTTTCATCTTTATTTTCCTCTTTATCTTTATTATCTTTATTATTGCTAAAGATTTTATTAATATCATCTATATTATAAATACGTTTTCCACCATTAGGACGTAAACATCTAATTTTACCAGCTTCTGACCATCTTCTTAATGTTCCAGATGTAATATCATATTGTTTTGTAATCTTATTTGGAGAAATATAATTTTCGTTATCCATTTTATTATTCCCTATATAAAAATTTTTAAAGAATAACGCGCATTGGTCGTCTTAAATAATATAATTCCATTTTATAAAAAACTATTTAAAGACAATTTATTTTAAAAAAGTACTTTTTATACTTTTTATAGAAAATTAAATATTTTATTCTTTTTAAACAAAAAATATATTTTATTTAAAAAAGAATAAAAAAATAATTAAAACGTTTTATTCGCAATTTCCATTTTTTTTTTTTCTTTGCTTAAGTTATAACAATACGTTATAAAAATGGATCCTACCCAATTAAAAGCTATTTATGATCAAACGCAATATCTTGCTGATAATATAGCAAAAGTTGATGTTAATTTATTAAAATCAAATGCAGCTCAAACTCATTCACTTTCAAACGAAACCAATAATCTCAATAGAGATATGTTGAAAGGTTTTGACGCAACACAAATAGAAAATTTAAAATCACAAGCTGCTCAAAATCATATGCTTTCTAATGAACACAATACTATCAATAGAGATATGTTGAAAGGCTTTGACGCAACACAAATAGAATATTTAAAATCACAATCAGCTCAAAATAAATATCTTGCTGATAATATAGCAAAAGTTGACAGTGACTTGTTAAAAAGTCAAGCTTATCAAAATGTAGAATCATTGAAATCTGGTTACGCACAAACAAAAGATATATTGGATACACAAGATAGATCACAATATGCTAATGAAAATAGACAAAATCGAAATTTCCAATTGTTAAATGATAATATTAAAGATCAAGGAGGATCTGTTAGAGATACTATTTATAGAACTTCAGCAATGTTAAATGATGCTGTAGGCAAGGGAGCATCTGATAATCTTTTAGCCACTGAACGTATAGGTGCTCATGTTGATGATAATATTTATAGAACAGCAGCCGGAACTGATCAAAATATATATAGAAGTCAAACCTCTATAAATGATGCAGTAACTCAATCACGTATTGAAGCACAAAAAAATACAAATGAACTTATTGGATATTTTAGAAACAACAATGATAATAATTGGTCAAATTTTGGAAATCTTACAAAAGATATTTACCAAGGAAAAGCTGAATCAATTTTATCTAATACAAATCAATATGCAAATCTTGCTAAACAAGCAAGTGACAACACAGCTGCTATTCAAATTGAAGCTTTAAAAAGTAAAGCTGATTTGTCTAAGCAAATGGCCTTTGAATATAGTTCACTTAAAGACAAGATTTCTGATTCAGAAGCAAGTATCAAAGCTGTATTGGCTACCCAAGAAGCTGATCGATTACGTGATGCTTTACGTTCTACAGAACATAAAGGTCTTTATTTTGAATTAAAAAATGGAAGACGTCATCGAAGACACCATCATTAGCAATCACCGCGGTCTAGTAATGTAGAAGATATTTCTTCTAAAAAGAAAATAAAAGACAGTAATAATGTGGAAGACCCCCAATTATCTAATGAAATGTTATTAGATCAGAGTAATAATATAAACAATGAAAAACAAATAGAATTAAAAGATATAAATTTAAAAGATATAAATTTAAAAGATATATCCACTAATGGTAGCGATAGTTCTACAAGTAGCGATAGTTCTACAAGTAGTAGTAGTAGCGATAGTAGTACAAGTGAAGACTCACCTGGACAACAAGGACCTCCAGGACCTCCCGGACCTCCTGGGCCACCCGGATCTCAAGGGCCACCTGGACAACAAGGGCCACCTGGACAACAAGGGCCACCTGGGCCACCTGGATCTCAAGGGCCACCTGGACAACAAGGTGATCAAGGACCTCCTG
>Ga0208800_1000007_pt1 | contig 69044 bp, 70 predicted proteins | sample ColrivemetaGS541_FD_187619 | JGI IMG/M metagenome (GOLD analysis project Ga0208800, IMG submission 187619) | Estuarine microbial communities from the Columbia River estuary - Freshwater metaG S.541 (SPAdes) (version 2) | ecosystem: Environmental > Aquatic > Marine > Intertidal zone > Estuary ...
TTACTCTCATCCAAGCAGGAATAATACATTAAGATAGTCAGAAAAACCTATTATTATAGTACAATTCTTAAAGAGTATCAAGGGTTGCAACCTTGTGCTTATAGCAATATAAGTATCCAATGGGTGAGAGTTTTAACATCACAGTCCAATTACAAGAGGTCAACTTGTATAAAAAGCTATTACTGACTCTTAACTGAGAGGTAATGTTATAAGGGTGGGGACTACCGTTGAATTAGGCAAGGACGAGAACCTTGCTGTGATGTTTTTAATTATTTATGTATACTTGAGGACCTCAATTGTGGTTCTGCCTACCTTGAAGCAAAGGCAGGAGGTCCAAAGAGTTTAATGCACCACAACTCACTTCCCAAGGGTGAGCAGTTGTAATATTGATTGTATATGAACTTATGCTTTCATTTAGCCAATAGAGCTATTACAACTGAGTGCAGAGGGATTGCAGAACCTACGGTGTTACTACCGTGGTTAAATGGAAGAAGTAACTGGGTGTATAGAGTATCCAAAAGAGAATGCATCTCAATCTTAGTAGAAAAATATTTCTAACCTATGACTTATAGGGACAGCTTAAAAACAGTTTTAATAACTGTATTTGTTGGAATACTATCTATGCATTAAACTTAAAAATAAACTTAAACTTAAACTTATGAAAAGAATAACTCTTGCAACAGTAGTAACTATATTATGTTTAGTTATGATGACAGTATCTTTAGCAGCATTATTTATTGCTGATAGCAATGATCAATTAATGGCTGCTAACTGGTCATTTTTAGGATGGGGAACAACAGGTGCAATTATTATATGTACACGTAAAACATTATAAAATGGAAAAGACATATTGGACCACAAAAGATGGCAGAAAAATAGATGTTGATACAATGGATGTACAACACTTAAGAAATACTCTTAAACATATTATCAATAATACTATAAGAGTAAAAGCTACACCTGTAAAACCTAAGTTTGAGATACACGGTGATATAGCACAGAACTTCATTGAGCAAATGCTTGAAGAAGACTATGCTCCTGATGATGAATATTAAAATACTTCTGTCAGTATGGGTGATTCCTGTAATAGCTGACTAAATACATGCACTTGAAATATAGTGTATTGTCGCTATCTATTAGCTAAAAGAGATTAATCATCTTAGTAGAAACATCTACCCTACCAAGGGATCCGTTAAATTAGATGACTCATAAGCTTTTGCGGATTTGCTTATGTATTTATTAACCTTTAAAATTTAAACTTATGATAACTCTTTGTATACTACCTGCTTTTAAAGCAGATAAACCAACTGATTGGATATCAGTTGTAATAACATGTCTTGCATTAGATGCAATATACATTTTACCAATGATTTTTTAAAACTTAGAAATTATGAAAGCATTAGCTTATGGATTCTCACTGTATTGTGCAGTGACTCTAGTATTTGGAACTATCTTAATGATGGGAGGAAATCACATGGGGGATTTCATAATAGTATGTTCTGCAATTGGAGGAATAGCAAGTATGGCATTACTTGATTCTTCTAAATAACACTTATAACAGCACGGATAATCTTATACCTCACTGTTGTTCAGGTAGACTTTTTAAGTCTGTTAATCCCTATCTTATAGCTTAATGATAGGGATTATTTCTTTTTTAACCTTTAATTAAACATATATATCATGAAGAAACTATTATTAATAACATTAGCTATAATCGCAGTAAGTATATTTGCTAGTGCAGAGACAAATGATGGTGCTTATCCTGCTAATAAACGCGGATATAATTACAAAAAGCATTATCGTCACCAATCTTTTATTAAGTTCTGTAATAGAACTTTTAATAGGAATGGCTGTAAAGGCCATAAATTCCACTAAGAACTTATAGTTCTGTGAATCCCTAAAACTTTTTTAGGGATTCTTTTAATTATTTAATATCTTTAACTCTTAAACTTAAAGACTATGGATTTCTTAAAAGACTATGTGTACAGATTAGACATTATCTTTTCTGAAGATGAGAAACTAACTATACATGTTATTTCCGAATCAGATAATTCTGTTACAAAAATTGAAGAACAGTTATATAGAGAGCACTGTCACAAAGAACCAGACAGAGCTAAGTATAAATTTACTAAACTATGGACATTAGATATGTCTATGAAAATAAGTGCTCTAGCTGATAAAGCTTTAATGCACAATCAAAATTAATCGTGAGCAGTATAAACTGCATTGCTATCAAAGGATAGCCCATTTTCTTTTACGATTATATAACCTCTTATTCTATTAACTTAGAGTAAGAGGTTTTTTATTATTAACTAACTATAAAACTTAATTATCATGAAACTATTTATCTTAATGATACTTCTGACTATTAGTCAAGGAGTACAATCGCAAACGATGACATTCACTGTAAACATTAAAGCCGCTTACAACATAGATATGGAACTTAGAAGAGCAATATACGAAGACACAACCTTTGTTGGCTGGTGGTTAGAAAAAGAAATTCCTTCAGTGAAAATATCTTCTACTCAATATAAAATAATATTGCCTATAAATAATCAATATGTAGTTACTTTCCTTGATCCAATAACTGAAAAATGGAAACTAATATATATTGCAACAGGTGATGAGTCTAGTATTAAAAATGCATTTACAGTAACTGCAGATTTTAATACAACAGATGAATTATCAATACGATATGCTTACGACACTAAAATGTTTATGTTTAAAACATTGCCAAGATAAAGTTTAAGGGGAAATAGCGGGAAATTGTGGATAAAGTACCGCTATTTTATTTTCTTAAACACAAAGCTTAATACATACATAGATAACTATTTGCCGCTAGGCAGTAAAAAGGTAGTTACACATTAATTTAGGTTTAATGAAAGAATAGTAGTTTATCCTAGGCTACTAATTCTTAGACTTTTAAAGTCTGTACTATAGGAGATATATAAATAAATATTTTAACTATTTTAAAACAAATTATCATGAAAAAAGTAACATTAGTATCAGCAAAAGGAATTAAAGGCGGGAAAGTTCAATTAACTTTCTCACAAATTATCGAAACAGGAAAAACTCCAACAGCTTTGTTAGGAATTTTAAATGCTTCTGATGAAAGATTTAACCAATCTAAGCCTCGTTATTCTTGGTTATCTGCACAACCTTCAGACGTTCAATTACAGTTCGGTATAGACGTTTCTGGATTGGCAGAAGGAGAAGAATTGGAAATCAATATGGTTGATCCAAAGATTGCAGGTGATGACAGAAGTTTGAATCTTCAAATTACAGAGTCAACAAAAGGAACTGAATATGATGTAGCTAACTTCGAGACTCGTGCTAAACGTGCAGGAAAAGATGGAGATTTCATTATGAGCAATGGTATGTACATTTATGTAAATACTTCAGTTGTACTTGGCGAGCCTAAGCACACTTTGATTGCAGATACAACTCGTTTAGCAGTTGACACTGATGCTTCTTCTGCTATTGCAGATGCTTTAGGAGCATAATCTTTTAAAGATTAAAAATTGGGAAATAGTTTTAGGACTATTTCCCTTTTTTTCTTTTAGGAATTACTAAAAAATTTGACGTTTTGAACTTTAAACAAATACATTATGCAAGATATTCAAGCAAAACCTAGAGTGACTATGTTAGACATAGGACTGTATTTACGCACTATACATTTAGACTATAAGCCTAAAGATAACCAAGAAATGGCTGACTTAATAACTGAACATTTTCCAGTTATATGTTTAATAGAAGATATAGAGCAATATGAAACAATGTGTTATTATAATAGTTTAATAGCTGAAAATGATTATGAATTAATGTCTCGTAGAGAGAAATATTTTAGACAGCTTGGAGTATTAAACCCTTTTAATTAAAGAATTATGATGTATATATGTAATTGTGATGGATCATGCACAGCTTCAGAAGACTGTGCTCCTATTAAATAACACTTAAAAATTAAAATTAATGTTAGAAAAAGTAATAAGAAAAACTTTTACTATTAGAGAATCAGGAAGATCAAGTGATTATATTACTCCTTCATTTGGTTACGGATGCTTATTAACTTGTTCTTATTGTTATATGAAACGTCATAAACCTGAAGGATTAAGCATTGCTAAAAATATAGGAGATATACTTACAAGCATTAATGATCATGCGTATTTTTATTCTAATGTAGAAAAGCCTAATCAAACTGATGAAGAGTATATCACTTATGATATAGCATGTAATGAAGATTTTGCATTGCATTCTAAGTATTATAATTGGGAATATATCTTTGAGTTTTTCAGAGACCATCCAGTTGCAAAAGCAACTTTTGCTACTAAAATTATACCTATTAACTTTTTAAGTTTTAATCCTCAAAATAAAGTTAGGATTAGATTTAGTCTTATGCCTCAAAAGATATCTGATATTTTAGAGCCTAAGACTAGTAAGATAATAGATAGAATAAAAGCAATTGATGCATTTATAGACAGTGGCTACGATGTACATGTAAACTTTTCACCTGTAGTAGTATACAAAGGTTGGGAAAAAGATTATGAAGAACTATTTCATATGCTAAATGACTATGTAGATTATAAATCTACAGTAAAAGCTGAAGTAATATTCTTAACTCATAATGAAGATAAACACAAGTATAATCTAGCTAATAATATTCCTGGAGAAGAATTAATGTGGACGCCAAGTATTCAAGAAACTAAAACTTCTCAATATGGAGGTAAAAATGTAAGATATCAACATAATCTTAAAAAAGATTTTATATCTAGTTTTATAAGAATACATGATGAAATCATTCCTTGGAATACAATAAGATACATTTTTTAAAATTGTAAGTAGATGACCATGAAGTGTAACTAATTAAACTAAAAGTGCCCACAGTAGTACATGGATCAGGCACTTTATCTATTTACATTAGTCAGGTGGTGTAATTAACACAATCCTAATTTCAATATGGTGTATGCCAGGAGAGAATGGAGGTTTGAGTCCTCCTCTGATTACTATTTATTAATAATCTAAATCATAAATTATGTTGTATAAATTTGATAAACACAAGATGAACTATGTTAAAGCTACAAGAAGTTATTTAAGAGTAATCTTAATTGTACTAATATGCTCTGCATTATCATTTGGAGTTGCATTATATATGCAAACAGATAAATTAAACAGTATAAAGTATATTACTGAAGAAACTAGGATGCTAGTTATTAACCAGGAGAATGAGTTTAGTGAGGTTAAATTAAAAGAATATATTATTGGATTAAATATTAAGTTTCCACATATAGTATTTGCTCAAGCTAAATTAGAATCAGGTTATTTTAAATCAATTATCTTTAGGGAAAATAATAATTTATTTGGAATGAAGATAGCTTCTAGAAGACCTACTACCAACAAAGGTGAAAACAGAGGTCATGCTGTATTTGATAATTGGAAAGAATCTGTACTAGATTATGCATTTTATCAAGCTAGATTTCTAGGAGATATTAAAACTGAAGGAGAATACATACAGTATCTAAAAGCTAATTATGCTGAAGATCCAGGATATGTAAATAAAGTAATTAAACTAAGTAAAAAGTAAGTAGTATGGCTGATATAAGTATGTGCCCAGGTACAGGGTGCCCAGTAAAAGAAAAGTGTTATAGATTTACAGCAACTGCTAGTGAATTTATGCAAAGTTATTTCTTTGAACCACCTTTTAAGATAAAAGACGGTGTAGTTACATGTGAAATGTATTGGGGAGAACAAGCTGATACAATATGGAAAAAATTAAAAGATATTACAGATGACAAATAAAAACATAGATAAAGCACTAATGCATTGTTATAGGGAGTTGTACGCAAATGCAACTCCTTCAGCATCCTTTGATGAATTGTTAAAAAACTCTACAACAAATGATCGTGGTCAAAGAGAAATACCTTTCTTAGATTATGAGATAGAAGAATCTAAGTTTGATGAAATAATAGATGACACTATTAAAGTCTATAAAATAAAAGGTGTTATTCTTAAGCAATCATTTAAGAATACTATATTATTTGGATGTAGTCCTAAATTTAAAAAACCATGAGCAAAGCAATAATAATATGCGCAATAGCAGTAGTTTTAATAATAATAAGCGCATTAGTTCATAAATATACTAGGTTACAGTAAATCATTTAGTGTAAACAAAATTATACATAAACGGATTAAAACCGATTTACTATGAAAAATATGACACCAAAAGATAAAGCTAAAGAGTTAGTAAATAAATATTATCAACTATGTGCAGATAGTTCTTATCCTGAAAATATGGTAAAACAATGCGTTTTAATAGCAGTTGATGAGATAATTGAATTTGGAAACCAACAAGGTATAAGAGAACCAATGATGTATTGGAATAAAGTTAAACAAGAAATTTTAAAATTATGACACCAATAGATTTACTAGTAGAAAGACTAGCAGAGAATGGAATACTTCATAGTTCAGATATAGCAGAAGCTAATGAGTTATTTAAGCAACAGATAATGAAAGCAGTATATGATTCTATGGGTACAAACTTTGACCCTAATATGGGTAGAGCAGAACAATACTACAATGAAACTTATAACAAATCAATTAATAATAAGGGGTAAAAATTGCCACATATATTAAATAGAAATGATATGAAACAGCTAGTATATAATTCTGTCACTTGCCAAGAGTGTAATGAGACAATTGTAAGTTATCATAGACATGATTACAAGATTTGCAGTTGTCCTAATGAAGCAATGGTTGACGGTGGCACTGACTATGAAAGGTATGGTGCAAAAGACATGAATAAAATTAAAACTCATTGTGTATATGATGATGATGATTTTGAAATTGTAAGAAAATATGCAACAAGAGGTAGTAGAGGTATAGATGGTGATAAACCATTAACTTGGATTCCAATTTGTGATATGGATGATGACTACCTAAAAGCAGTTCTTGATTATGGAGGTGCTGATTGGCATTTAGATATTATTAGGAAAGAAATAGCATATAGACTAAATAACACAAAATGTGTAATATAATATTAAAAAGTGCTGTATAATACCTATTTGAATATTATAACCTACAAAAAAGTTAATTACATAACCTATAGTGCTTTATACGGCACTAATTTAAATCAGAATAAGATGAAATACAGTAATGTGTAATACTTTTTACAAAAACATAGTAAAATGTAAAAAGTATTACACAAAATGTGTAACACAAAATGTATAATATTTGCAATAAAAATCTGTCCCAAATCTTATTAAAATTTGGGACAAAAATGTATAATATACTATGAAAAAAGCTAATATATTAGCTAGATGAATATTATAACTTACATTTAGCTAATATAATAGCTAGATGTTATTTTTAACAGTTAATTAATTTAAATCAGAATAAAATGATAACAATTTTTAGAAATGGATACATACTCTTATTGAGTTATAATCCTTGTGACATATTTGATTATTTTAATGTAGATGAAATGCATGGGTTATCATATATAGAATGTGAAGCATATGAAAATACAAAAGATAGTGCATACATAGCAGGATGGAGTAATTTTGTACCCAAAGTTTCAGGTGAATACATATCAAATGATGATAGATTTGTATTTATTAATCTATCCAGATGTACTGATCCAGTAAGAACAATGGGTCTTATTATGCATGAAATGATGCATCATTCTTTATGGTGGCATAGTTATTCAGTAGAATCTAAAGAAGAAGAAATTATTACCTGGGCTGAAGAAGAAAGCTACAAGGTTTATAACTTAGTTAAACCTATGTTAGGTAAAGTAGTAAGAGAAGCTATAACCTTTAAATCAGAATAAGATGAAAACAGTTATAATAATAATAATAATAGGAATACTGATATTATTTGGTGGACTTAGTAGTAAATATTAAATCAGAATAAGATGGAAAAAGAAGAAAAAGAAGAGCTAGAGCAAAGTGGTTACAATATTGGGTATAATGCTGCAGATGATTTACTTACACTATTTGATGATGAATCACAAGATATTATTATAAAAGGATTTATCAAAGGATTTAATGAATGGGGAATTGATGAAATCAAATTATCTAAATCAGAATAAGATGGAATTTGGATTAGGATTATTTACAGGCATGTTTATTATGTGGGCTGTAACAATGAGACTTAAAGTTTTGATAATGAAAGATATAGAAAAGTTCAAGGACTTTGACACATGGAAAGAATGGAAAAATAAATAGTTATGGAAAAAACAAAAAATTGCTGGGTAATCCCAACAGACAAACCAAGTAGGTTACATTTATATACTGATGAAAAGGGTACAAGACTTGAAACTTGTGAATTAGAATATTCAAATACAAGAAATACCCAACACATCTACATCACTTCTGATGAAGAAATTAAAGAAGGAGATTGGGTTAAACTATTTGTTAAACACATTGATAAAGATTGGATTCATAAAATAACTAAAGAAGATTTACTTTTATACACTGATTTTAATAATGAAGGTTCTAAAATCATCCTAACAACAGATACAGATTTAATTGCTGATGGTGTTCAGAGTATTGATGATGAGTTCTTAGAATGGTTTGTTAAGAATCCTACTTGTGAGGAAGTTGAAACTGTAAAAGGTAAGATGAAATTAAATGATGATGGTCAAGAATATGGATTTCCAGATATGTCTAAGTATAAAATAGTAATTCCACAAGAAGAACCTAAACATAATTGTAGATATTCAAAAGCAATGAATCAACCATATCCAAGATTATGTGTAGATTGTGGGAAAGAAGAACCTAAACAAGAACATTGTGACTGTAAAAGAGCTTATAAAGAAGCCCTAAGTGGAATTTGTGAATTGTGTTGGGATGAAAAATATCCTACTAAACAAGAAACACTAGAAGAAGCTGCTGAAAAATGGGTTAGACAACCTATTATTGGAACTAAAAGAGAAAGTTTTATAGCAGGTGCTAAATGGCAAGTTGAAAGAATGTATAGTGATGAAGATATGGAAACACTAATTGATATAATTAAATGGTATGATGAAAGAATGTATAGTGAGGAAGATTTAGATACATTTAGAAAATTTATGATACAAGAACAAAATTATAGTAAATCTTGCTTAGATGTATTTATTAAACAATTTAAAAAAAAATAAGATGAATTTAGATACAGTAATGTTAATGGTTGGAATTATAGCTGGTTTAATATTGGGATTAAGTATTAATAAAAAACGTAAATAGTATGAAAAAAGTAATAATGATTATGGCAGTTGCTTTATTAGCAATGTCATGTGAGAAGAAAGAAGTAACACCATGTAATTGTGGTGAGATAATGTCAGATAATGCTGCTGATTATTCAGTAGATATTAAGAATGACTGTAGTGGTAACTTTAAGACTTGGGTATTGACACCTGATGACTGGATGAGTGCATATGTAGGTACACATTATTGTATTACAAACACCACAAGTTGGTAATTATGGTAACAATTTGTTTAGTAGTAGTAGGAGCTTGTCTTATAACTCTTGCTATCTTAGTAAAAAAAGTAATGGATGACCAGGACGACATGGATCATCGGGATGAGTAACAATCTAAAAATAAAAAGATGAAAGTAGAAGTATTATTAAATGGTACAACGAAGATTGTACTTATTCCAGAGAATGATATTGAAAGATCAATATTAGAATCTGTAGGTAAAACAGAAGTTGAGGTATTATCTATTAGCAAAGGGACAGCTATTTTAGATAAAGTAGTACCTGAGTGTTTAGTTATAAGTCCTAAAGGGAGTAAAACAGGAGTTACAGGAGTTACAGAAACAATAACAAATAAATAAATAAGCTATGAAAAACGGAGAATTTAAAATTGAGGAGAAAGACGGTAAATTTATCGTGATGGTTGCTACTAAAAAACCTTTTTGGAAATTTTGGGGAGACCAATTGTATGTTGTTTGTACAAAAAAAGATGGTAGTTTGTGTGAATACCCACAAAGACGTTTTGCAAAAGCGTATATCACTTTTCAAGGTAAAAAATAAAGATTCCTAGTGATTTATTTAGTAACTAACCAGCAGTCGTTATTTACGGCTGCTGGTTATTCTATGGCTACTGTTGAGGAGTCTATAGAATACTTAAAAACATTAGAAGTTATTGGATTTGATACAGAAACTAGGGGAATGGATCCTTATACTAAGGATTTACTGAGTATGCAATTAGGGGATGAACAACGACAATATGTAGTTGATTGCTCTAATGTAGACCCCAAGTTATATAAGGAGTTATTAGAAAGCAAAGTGTTAATAATGCACAATGCTAAGTTTGACCTTAGATTTCTATATTATTATTCAATTGTACCGACTAAAATATTTGATACTTTCTTAGTAGAAAGGATTCTAACTACAGGTTTAGATACCGTTAGACGATCGCTAGATGCAGTTGTTTATAGATATTGTAAAATAGAGTTAGATAAGACTATAAGGGGCAATATACACCGAGAAGGTCTATCTACTAGAGTTATTAAATATGCTGCTGATGATGTTAAATATCTTCATCAGGTTAAAAGAAAACAAGAGGTAGCTCTGTTAGAGAATAATTTAACTCGCACTGCTACTTTAGATAATGAGTTTGTATTAGTATTAGCATACATAGAGTATTGCGGTATGTTTATGAATGCTCAAGAATGGAGAGAGAAATGTAACGATGATCTAAAAGATTTAGATGCTGTGAAGCAAGTACTAGATGATTTTATTCTAGAAAACCCTGCTAAATATTCTAATTATATAGATAATCAGTTGTCTTTATTTTCTACGGGTATTAAATGCAAACTTAACTGGGCTTCTTCTAAACAAGTTATTCCTTTAATGCAATCTTTAGGCGTAGATACGCTGACTAAGGACAAAGACACAGGAATGATGAAGGATTCTATAGACAAGAAAGTCTTAGGGCCCCAGAGAAAAAAACACTCTCTTATCTCTAATTATATAGAATATACTGAGCATCAGAAAGTAGTTAGTACTTACGGTGAGAATTGGTTTAACTATATAAGTACTGTAACAGGAAGGATTCATAGTAACTATACGCAAATTATGAATACGGGCAGGCTGTCTAGTGGTCAAAAAGGGGCCCCTAAAAGAGGTATGCCTCAAATGCCTAATATGCAGAATATCCCAAGTGATAATAGAACTAGAGGATGTTTTCAAGCAGAGAAAGGTAATGTACTAATAGTAAGTGATTATAGTGGGCAAGAGCAGATTGTACTTGCTAATAAATCTTTAGATGATGATTTACTAGAGTTTTATGCTAAAGGTCTCGGAGATATGCATTCTTTTATTGCGTCTAAGATATTTCCTGAGTTAGGAGATTTAAGTCTAGATGAGATAAAAGATAATCATAAAGGCAAAAGACAGATAGCTAAAGGTGCTGGATTTGCTATCAATTACGGTGGTACAGGTATGACTATTGCTCAAAACTTAAGCATATCTATGGCTGAAGGTGAAGAAGTTTATAAAGCTTACTTTAAAGCATTCCCTGGATTAGCTAATTATTTTAAAGTAGAAAAGGCTAGAGCTCTTAAATTAGGATATATTCAATTTAACAATGTCAGCGGTAGAAAATGCTTTGTTCCTTTCTTTGAAGATTTTAAAAGATTGCATGCAGAAATATATGAAACTGAGGGATTTTGGGACAGTTATAAGTTGGAAAAGACTAAAAATTCCCATATCTTTATGAACCATTTTAAACCAAAAGTTCGTGAGTATTTTATGAAGAAAGGAGATATCGAAAGAATGTCTTTAAATTATCCTATTCAGGGTTCTTCTGCAGATATTACTAAACTTGCGGGAGTATATTTCTTTAGATATTTAGTAGCTAATAATCTAGTATTTACGGTAAAATTACCGAATGTAGTACACGATGAATGGATAGTAGAATGTCCAGAAGATATGGCGAGTACTATAGCTCCTGTGTTACAGGAATGTATGGAAAGAGCAGGTGAAGTATTCTGTAAAGTGGTCAAACTTAAGGCAGAACCGATGATAACTAAAACTTGGAAACATTAATGAAGGTTGGTAGAAAAAGTAAAGGAAGTTTTAAATCTTTTGAAGAAAGAATAGAAGGGTTAAAACAAGAGATTAAATTATTAGAAGAACTAATTCCTATATACGAGTATTTTAAATTAACTACTGAATATCAGAATAGTTATATAGTGGAAGTTAGGCAGATTATAGCTAAAGAATTAATTAATAAAGGAGTATCTCCTTCAGAAATTGCTAGAACTTTAGCAAGAAATCATGCTACTATATTGCATTTGTTAACTGTAGAAAATAGTAAAGAAGTTAAAGAAGAAGTAGCATTAAATTATAAGGATTGGATGAATACTAAAGTATGCCCAGTTACATTTACTAAAGCAGTTCCTTCTAATATTCATCTTAATGGATGGAAACATATTACTGTATATAAATTAAAACAATTAATACCATGAAAAAACGAGATAAAATACAAAAAGAAGCTAGTAAAGCTGTTGTACTCAATAGGTTTAATGGTGTTCTCTTTGTAAGTCCTCGTGTTGGTAAATGCAAAATAACGATTGATGCATTGAATACCGTGGATAAGGCAATTAAGGTGCTAATTGTAGCACCTCAATTGTCTATTCTAGAGGATTGGAAAAGAGAGCTGATTACCTGGGGATTAAATGACACTGTTGAAGTAGATTATGTGTGGAGTAATAGTTTAAAGAAAAATAGAGATACTTATCATTTAATTATAGCTGACGAGTGTCATAGTTATAATCTAAAAGTATTAGCTGAATTACGATTTCATCAGTTAAAAGGTACTAGAATCCTAGGATTAACAGGCACTTTAACACAACAAGATGAGTTTAATTTGAGTAATATACTTAACATAGCTCCTTTCTATACCTATACTTTTGAACAAGCTATAAAAGATAAGATCATTGCTGACTATGAAATAATATGTGTAGCTACGGACCTAGACGATATAGACAAACATGTTCTATCGGGTACAGAAGAAACTCCTTTCTATCAAACAGAGAGAGATGCTTATAATTATTGGGATAGTAGATACAAGGCTGCTGTACACGCAGGCAGGTATAAAAACCTAAGATTCTTAATGTCTAAGAGAACAGGAATTATTTATAACTCTAGAGCTAAATTAAATGCTACAAGAGAAATAGTAGATTCTATGGCGGATAGATGCTTAGTCTTCACAGGTAGGCAAGAGATAGCCAATCAAATAGGCGATGGATGTTTCCATAGTAAAGCTGATAAGTCTTCTTTGGAGGATTTTAAGGAAGGCAAGATTAATAAATTATCTGTCATATCTATGATTTCTATGGGCATTACTATTCCTAATTTAAAAGTAGCAGTATTTAATCAGTTGAAAAGCGTAGAAAGTCTATGTATTCAACAAACCATGCGGGCAATGAATCTCCAGGGAAAGTCTAAGGCTAAGATTTACATAGTATATCTTAAAGACACACAAGACGAAGTATGGATGACATCTGCTTTACAAGGATTTGAAAAAACTAAAATTCAATGGATATGAAATTTGATAATATAGAAGATTGGAAAAAGTCTATACAGAATAGATTTGCGGCATTAGTGGAAGAAGATAAGCTCCTACAGCTAGCAGAAATGGTACTTCGTAAGAAGATAAACTACGATTTTATGGATTTTGTTAAGTTTGATGAGTCTAGAATTAATCTTATGGTTGCTCTAGAAACAGATATGATAGCAGATGAAATAGGAGAATTAATACTCAAAGAAGAGATTAATTTGAAAGACTACGATTGCTATGATGTAGAAGAATTGTTAGAATTATTAATGTTGTAAGTATGGAGATTAAACTAACGCTAGAGCTATTAAAGAAATCTGGATTATCTCCAGATATGGCAGTGATGTTACAACTTTTGTATTATAAAAAGTTTGATGATATTGCTATAATATTTGGTAAGACTAATTCTATAAATCTTAGAAATAAACTTATAGTAACTACGGAGTTTGTATTAAGCAATCATACTGCAAAATTTACAGAGACTATCGTTAGTAATAAAGCAGTAGAAAAACTATTTGAAATACGTAGTGATGCTATTAATTTCTGGGAATTTTATAATTGTTACCCTGTGCGAGTAGGTCCTAGAGTGCTTAGAGCATCGGGTCCTAGTACACAGGTGGCTCTTAAGCACGAAAAGAAGTACTTAGCGCGCGTTAAAACTGCAGAACAACACCAATTAGCTATAGAGTCAATAAGTGCGTTTGTAGCTAAACAAAAGTCTAGTGGTAAATTAGAGTTTCTACCTAATATGGAAACTGTAATGAACAATAGTTCATGGGAACAATGGGAAGTATTTATTCAAGAAAACGGAAAGGAGGAAGAAGAATGGAACAGCACGACTATATAATGAATGCTAAACTGACTAAACATCATTTTGCATTAAAGAGAAATTGGTCTAAAATGAGAATAATGGGGTCAGCTGCTTATAATGTAGATGTATTTACTACTAAAGAATTGTTAATACTTAATCAAATAAATAAATTAAGATTGCAATTGTTAGATGATTGGGATTCCCAAAGTATAGTCTTAGGATTAAAACCTCTTAAGAAAAAAGAAAAAGATTATGGCGAAGATTAAATACTGGGATAAACTCAAAGAAGAAATTGCTAGGGGCAAGAAAGGACTAAATACAGGAATTCCTTTTAGTGGCTTTACAACTCTTAGTAAGCATATTAAGAATATTCAGCAAGGTAGATACGACCTAGTATTTGCAGGTACGTCAATCGGCAAGACAGCGTTTGTGAACAGCACTTACGTCTATGGTGCTATAGAATATCTACAAACAAATCCTGGGTATGTTCATGATTTAGAAATTATATATTATTCCTTAGAGATTCCTCCTCAAGATCAAATAGCAAAGCATATTGCAGCGCTAATCTGGAAGAATCACGGGATATTAACTTCGATCGATGAAATTAAATCTAAGGGTGAGATGGAAATATCTCCTGAAGTAGAAGGATTAATAGGCCAATATGAGGAAAAGATGAATGAGATTCAGGATAAGTATCTATTTTATAGAAGTAATCTTAACCCTGATTTCTTATACAAAGACCTAATAAGCTATGCTGAAAAAAGAGGTACGGTAGTAAGGGACGAGAATGATTTTATTGTAGATTATATTCCTAATAATCCTGCATTAATTACACTAATAATCATAGACCACATAGGCCTAGTAGATTTAGGTAAATACAGCAATTTAAAGGAAGCAATAGATAAAATCTCTAAGACTTTAGTATTCTTTAGAAACAAGTTTAATTTTAGCCCAGTTGTAGTATCTCAGATAAATAGAGGTTCGGAACAAATGGATAGACGCGATGGGGACAGTTGGATGCCAATGCTTAGTGATATTAAAAACACAGGTAACGTAGCAGAGGATTCTAATACTATTATTGGGATTGCAAGTCCTTTCTATTTGGGAATAGAAAAGTGTCTTGGATACGATATTAGTAAATTTAGGGATAGATATAGGTTAGCTAAGATTCTGAAAAATCGGGATGGACAAGCACAACTAAATATCAGCTTCCTGTTTATTGGCGAGTATGGGGGATATTATCAATTACCCAAAGCAGATGAGCTACAAGGTAAGCCAGAGGAATTAAGAAAAATTGATGAATATTATAAAAATAAAAATTCATGATAAAAGACAAATACATCTGGGTAAAAAATAAGCTAACTGCTCATCCTGCTTTACGAGATTCTAACGAGAGATTATATTATCATTATCTTCTAGAAATAGGGTACGATATAGATAAGCCCACCAAAGAGTTTCTAAAGGATATGGAAAAAAGAATCATACCTTATATGGATGCATTTGGTAGAGCTTCTCGTAAAGTACAAGAAGAACATCCGCATTTAAGAGGCGCACTATGGCAGAAAAGAAAGACAGTAAAAGAGCCAGAAATACGTCAAGAAATTAGGGATTTAACTTAAAAATCCTTATCTTTAATAAAGTAAATAACTTAAAAATCAATAATTTATGGTGAAAGAAAGTTGGAAAATTATAGAAAATTTCCCAAATTATGAAATTAGTAATTTAGGAAAAATTAAAAGAATTTCCCGTGTATTAGTACGTAAAAATTTTCCATACACATTACCTGAAAAAATTATGAAATTTTATAATAAATACAGCGGGTATAATATGGTCAAATTGTGGAATAATAAAGAATCTAAATCTTTTTTAGTACATCGTCTAGTTGCAAAAGCTTTTATAGATAATCCTAAAAATTTAGAATATGTAAATCATATAGATGAAAATAAATTAAATAACAATGTTTTCAATTTAGAATGGGTAACATCTAGAGAAAATTCTTGTCATGCAAAAAATATAAATAAATCATCTTCTAAATTTACAGGAGTATCTTTTCATCAATTTTCGGGTAAATGGTATACATCAATTCATTATAATAATAAAAGTACCTCTTTAGGTTACTATGAAACAGAATTAGAAGCATACCAAGCAAGAAAAAATTTCGAACTAACAAAAGGTATAATAAATAAATACCTTTAATATTAACTTAAAAATTTTAAAAAGTGGGACAATTAGTATTCGTGGTTGGAAAATCAGGTACAGGAAAATCTACCTCGTTAAGGAACCTAAATCCAGACGAGACAGTAATCATTAATACGGATCAGAAAGCTCTTCCGTTTAAGCAGTTTAACTTAAAGTACAATGAAGAAAAAGGCAATTATTGCAAAACTTCCGATGTACACGAAGTAATAGCTACTTTAAAAAAAGCTCACGGTAATCCTAAGACTAAAACTATTATCATTGATACATGGAGTCGTATTATGACTGATGCAGTAATGAGCCCTTCTTTTAGAGCTGAAAAAGGCTTTGATAAGTATGGTAAATTTGCCGCTAATCAATATGACTTAATTAATATCATTAATGATAGATTAAGAGAGGATATCATCGTGTATCTATTTGCTCATCCAGAAACTCATTATGATGATGGAGGATTCTCTACAGAGAGAATCGGAGTGCAGGGTAAGATGCTTGAGCGCTTTGTGCCTGAGTCATTTAGTTCTATAGTGTTTTATGCAGAGATTGTAAAAACACCTGGAGCACCAAACAGACATGTATTTAGAACCTTAAATTCTGGAACAGATACATGCAAAACTCCTATTGAAATGTTTGAAGAAGCTGCGATCGATAATGATCTAGTGGAAGTAAACGCAGCAATAAGAGAATATTATTCAATTTAATAAATAACCAATAAAAGTAAAACAATGCAAGATTTAATTTGGGATGCAGTCCCTGCACAAAGAAAAAGAAAAGAGGAGTCATTTTCTGCTCCAACAATGACATTATCAGCAATAGCTAAGGTAGGCGCTGGTAGAAAGTTTAGTTTTAATAAAGCTGCGCAAGTTGCTTTAGGAATTGATGGAGGAGATAGAGTTTCTTTCGGATTTGCTCCTGACGGTTCTAGTATCTTTATCCGTAAAGTAACTGTAGAGACTGAAGGATTTGCTTTAACGCAATCGTGTACTATTAGTGATAAGAAAACTTACGAGTTTATCACTAAAAGATTAGAATTAAACACTGAAGTAGAGAATCATTTTGATATTATTGCTTTAGGAGGATATTCTCAATTAGTTCTTAGAGCAGCAGTTGCTGAAGAAGTACTAGAGTTTAATACTACAGATTTAGGCGAAGTATCTGATGGGTCGGATTTTGACGCTGATTTAAGCAGAATTCCTGAAGTGCCTCAAGGAGGAGCTTTATATGAAATGGCAGATACTACTACGGAAGTTCCTGATTCTATTTTAGAAGAAGTATTAGAAGAAGACGAGGACGAGGACGAAGATGAGGAAATTGAAGAGTTAGAAGAAGAAGAATCTGACGAGGAAGTTTGGTAATTAATAATTAATAATTTTAAATAAATAATAAATATGATCAATTTGAATGACGCATCTTTCGATGCAGCAGAAGGTAAAGCAGTTTTCAATGGTGGAAACGCAGGAGTAGCAGAAAATATATCAATGGTGGTAGAGAAGAAAAAGCCAGAAGATAAGCCTAACTCTCCTGATTACAAGTTATCGTTTACAGATGCAGATGGAGGTTCTTGTAACACTAGTTTCTGGTATGTAGAAAAAGATACAGAGTATTCTACAATTGCAGAGCAAGTGCAAAAGCAGGGTAAAGTTCTTAAGCATGTTATTCATGCAATTTACGGAGATACTTATCAATTTCCTAGTGGCTTTAACAGCGCTAAGGAATTGTTAGACGGTTGTATGTTGTTAATTCGTACAGGATTAACTGCAGGTCCTAAATTCAGAGTATTTGCTAACTATGGTTCTACTCAAGGAATTAAGAAATATATTCAACCAAGAAGTTGGGTTCCTTTCTTAGAGCCAATGAGTGTTGCTATTGCTGATACTCGCTTAAAAGCAGGTAATATCGATGCAATGGCACGTATTCAAGAAGATTCGTTTGTTGCTAATGGAAAAGCTAATGCTAACGATCTTGTTGCTGGAGACGACTGGTGAGAAAAAAATAATTAATTTTGAGGGGGGCTCTAATGTCCCCCTCATTTTTTTATGAAAGAAATAAATCTAAATTCAATAGTATTTAATAGTCAAATTACAAGAGAAGATATTCTTAAGTATGTAACCCAAGAAGAGATTTATTCTTTTTATTTAGGGGAAGATATTAAACATTTGGGTATATTTCATAGCCCTTTACGAGAAGATAATATTCCTTCTTTTGCATTGTATTTTCATAAAATTGATAGAAATATCTTAATGTTCTATGATTTTGCTACTAAAGATTGTGGTGATTTTTTGGTATTAGTAATAAGACTCTTTAATTTGAGTTATCCAGAAGCACTAAAGAAAGTAGCGTATGATTTAGGATTGTCTAGTTTTAATATAGATGCTTCTAAGCAAGTTGTACAATATACTAGAATAGTACATAAAGATAAAGTTAAGTTAGGAATTAAAACTAGGCCTTGGAGTAAGAGAGATCAGCAATATTGGTCTTCCTTCGGCATTAAGAAAGCTACTTTAGAAAAGTTTAATGTGCATGCTATCGATTATGTTTTTTATAATGATACTGCTGTTAAAACTAGTGAGTTAGCTTATGCTTATGTAGAGATAAAAGACGATAGAGTTAGTTATAAAATCTATCAACCTCTAGAGATTAAGATTAAAAAATGGATTAACAATGCAGATTATTCTGTGCATCAAGGATACATGCAACTTCCTGAATCAGGTGACTTACTAATTATAACTAAATCCTTAAAGGACGTTATGAGTATTCACGATTGTTTAGGTATAGCTGCTATTGGCTTACAGTCAGAAAGTGTTATGATGAAGGATTCTGTAATGGATGAATATAAATCTAGATTTAAGAAAGTAATTTGTCTATTTGACAATGATGAAGCTGGTAAGAAATTATCTAAGAGCTTCACTGAAAAGTATAATATTCCCTACTTCTTTGTACCTGAAATGCCTAAAGTAACTGACTTCAGTGACTTAGTAAAGGCCCTAGGTACTACAGAAGCAGTAGATATTATCAAATTAAAAATTAAAAACTATGAGTAGAGCAGACACATTAAGTAAAACTAGTAAAGATTTAATGATGAAAGAGCCCTATTACGGGTTCTTTCTCATTTTACTGAATAAATTATGGAATGCAAGAGTACCCACGGCTGGCGTTAGTAAACAAGGAATCAATTATCAATTGGTTATTAATCCTACTTTTTGGGAAGAGTTATCTGAAGAACATAGGCTAGGCCTTCTAAAGCATGAACTACTTCATATTGCATTTGGGCACCTTGGTATCTTTTTTAAATTTGCTGACAGGAAACTAGCTAATATAGCTATGGATATGGAAATCAATCAATATATTGATAATTCTTGGCTTCCTGGAGGAAATTATACTAAAGAAGAGGTTAATGCTATCAAAGAAGAAGTAATAATTGAAATAGCTGCAGCCAGAGAAAGAGATGCTCCTATAGAAGAAATAAAAGCAATTGCTAGTAAAATTCCTTTTAGAGGAATTATGATTGATGATTATGAAGAATTAAATCTTGATACTAGAGCAGGCTGTCGTTATTATTACGATATGCTCAAAGAAGCTAAAGAAGAGAAGGATAAGAACGGTACTAGTGGCAGTGATGCATTTGATAAACTATGTGACCAAATGGAAGGTGACGGAGATGCTAGCGAGGGTAACGGTTTACCTGACCATAGTACTTGGGAAGAGTTTGAAAATTTACCAGAAGCTGAACAAAAGCTTATAGAAAAACAAACGCAAAGATTACTTTCTAATGCTAAAGAGCAAACTCTTAAGAAGCAAGGACATGTTCCAGGAGAAATGGACGCTTTGATTAAATTAGATGCATTAGTGCCTCCTAAATTTAATTGGAAAGGATACATCAGAAGATTTACAGGAGTTTCTACTAAGATTTTTACTAAGAAAATTAGAAGAAAGGAAAATAAAAGATATGATGGTAATCCTGGCCTTAAGATTAAGATGAAGCAAAAGATGTTATTAGCTATAGATACTTCGGGATCTGTAAGTGATAGTGAGCTTAAAGAATTCATGAATGAGATACATCATATCTATAAAGCTGGAGTAGATATTACTATAGTGCAATGTGATACTCAAATTACTAGTGTTAAAGACTACAAAGGTAAATTTGAATTAGAAGTATCAGGTAGAGGAGGAACAGAGTTTGATCCTGTGTTGGAGTATTTTATGGAAAATAGACAATTTACAAGTTTAATATATTTCACCGATGGTGAATGTAGTACATCTATGAAACCTTCAGGAAAAATACTATGGGTATTGTCAGAAAGATCAAACCTGAATGAAAGTCTTCCAGGTCAAGTAATAAAATTAGAACTTTAAAAAATTAAATATGAGTCAAGTAAAATTAAATGTAGATGAATTAAAAGATTTTGTTAAGCATATTGTAAGCAATAATCAGTTTATCCAAGCACAAGGTAAAGTACCAGTTACTGTAAATATAGCTGGAGATGCTGGATTAGGTAAAACCTCTGCAATATTGCAAGTAGGGGAAGAGTTAGGATTAAATGTTGTAAAACTAAATCTGTCTCAATTAGAAGAATTGGGAGATTTAATAGGTTTTCCTGTTAAAGAATATAAAATTAAGAATGCTGAAGGAAAAGTATCCTGGATTACTGAACAAGAAATTGAGTTGGCAGGACAAAAAGGATATAAAGTAGTAGACAAAAGAATGTCGCATGCTGCTCCTGAATGGATTCAAGGCAAAGGTGAAGGCGGTGTCTTAATCTTAGATGATTTTACACGTGCGGATTAACAAAATATGTAGTCTATTAGTGTTAGTGTGGATAATTTAAGTATCTTTATGATATGAAAAAGTTAAATACACAGACTCTTAAGACAGCATTAAAGTGTAAAGGAATCTACAAAATTAAAATTAATGATAAAGAGTACATTGGTAGCTCTTGTAATATTGGCCAAAGATTAAAACATCATTTGTGGTCTCTTAACAATCAAAAACATCATAATAGAACAATGCAAAATTTATACAATAAATATGGCAAAGAAAAAATTTACTTTGCTATTGTAGAAAAATGTATAGAAGACGTTTTAATTGAAAGAGAAGCTTATTATATTAATACTCTTACTCCTTATATAAATCATATATTAGATCCTCAAAAAATAGTGAGAGATCAAGTATATAAAAATAGGATAAGTAGTGGATTAAAAAATGCTTACACAAATGGTTTAAAACCTCATAATCTTAAACCAGTCCATAAGTATTCACTTGATAAAGGTGAGTATTTAGAAAGTTTTGAATCTTTTACAGCGGCTGCTAAATCTATTAATACTAAATATATTAATAGTATAAAAGCAGTATGTAGATTGCAACAAACTTCTGCTGGAGGATTTGTTTGGTCTTTTTATAAAGCTCCTTATGTGCTTTTAAAAACTAAACAGTATAAGTTAGAACCAGTATTACAATATACTAATGATAATATTTTTATCAAAAGATGGGAGTCTATAACTCAAGCAAATAAGGAACTTGGTATCTCTAATATTAATAGAGCAATATCTAAAGACTTAACTGCTGGAAGTTATAGATGGAAAAAAGCATAAAGCGGGTGGTCCGCAATAAATCATGTGAATTCAGGGGATCTCCAGAGATGGACAATCCTGAGCCAAGCCTTATAGGGATATAAGGAAGGTGCAACGACTAGTGTATGGAGTCTAGAACAGACAGTAAAACACCAAGAGCGCATGACACATAGAAATATGTGATGATATAGTCTGACCTGTAGATATAATCTAAAAGAAACTACAGAATTATAGGATAAAGAGCCTATAAGTTAACAATAATGCACCGCTTTATGCAAGCAGTAATGGAAATCTGTGATAGACAAGAATATGTTTCTTGGAAATTACCTAAGAACTGGCATGTAGTATTGACTACTAATCCAGACAATGGTGATTACAATGTAACTAGCTTAGATGTTGCACAACAAACTAGATTTATTAGTGTTGAGTTAAAATATGATGTAAATGTATGGGCTCGTTGGGCAGAAGCAGTAAACATTGACGGTAGATGTATTAATTTCATGTTGATGAATCCTGAATTAGTAACTCAAAAAGTTAATCCAAGAAGTGTAACTACTTTCTTTAACTCTATTAGTTCTATTCAAAAGTTTGAAAATGAATTACCGATGATTCAAATGATTGGTGAAGGTTCAGTTGGAGACGATTTTAGTTCTATGTTCACTATGTTTATCAATAATAAATTAGATAAGATAATTTCTCCTGAAGATATTTTAACTAAGGATGAAGGATATGTATTTGGTGTTCTTAAGGATATGATTGGAGAAGATGACGAGTTTAGAGCAGATATCTCAAGTGTAGTTGCTACTAGAATTATTAATTATTCTATAAACAAAGCGTCTACGGGTCCTATTTCTGATGGGATTATTCAAAGATTGTCTACAATAACTACTGAGTGTAAATCTTTTACTGATGATTTAAGATATTATATTATCAAAGAATTATTGAGTGGGAACAAGCCTAAATTCAGTAAAATAATGTTAAACCCAAAAGTCGCTAAAATGGCTATAAAATAAAAAAATATGGACAATTTTTTAATATTTGAAATTGATAATTATTCAGCACAATACGATGGGAAAGGTAATCTAGATATACAAAGGCTTGGAATAAAAATAGATACAGGAGTAGCATTAAATAATACAACTAAAAATAACATTACTATTTCTCCTGATGAATATATTCCTAAGATTGGGGATAAGTTATACTTTTTACCTGGAGTAAATATTCCTAGAGTAAAATTAAAAAATCTTATTCTAGATTATAATGTTACAATAGTTAAAAATGTCAAAGATGCTACTGCAATATTTGGTAGTAAACATTCTATTAGTAAAATGATGACTACTAAGTGGTATTATTCTCTTAAAACAGAAGACTTTAAAGAATGTTATCAAGCTCTTAAGCCTCATTTAGATTCTAGAATTATTGATAATATAGACACTGCTTTAGAGTTTTATACAGGAGAGTGGATGCATTCAGATTGGAATAGTATTACAAAAATTTGTGATAATGACTTAAATGTTTATAAGACACTTATTATAAATCCTGGAATTGTTGCTGAAAGTAATCGAACTTCTAAGTATTTAGAGGTTATATCTGAAGAGTATTACAAGGTATTATCTGATTTAGAAGGTAGAGTTATTTTAAGTGACGGTAGTTTAGTAGATAAATTAAATGGAGATCAAGCAATTGTAATTAATTCTGAGGTTTATGATCAGTTAGACCAAATGCTTACAAGTACAGATGAGGATAATCATATACTTGCTATGGAGATAATGGCTAACAGTAATTACAAACAAAGTCTTCTCTATATGCATCTAATATTTAAGGAACACTATCGTGAAATTTCCAATTGTCACACTAAAAATCATGTAAACTTTAAGAGTTTACTGGCATATTTAGGCAAGGATAATTATTCTTTGCAAAGTAGCTTAGATACTATTGTTAAAAGTTTAATTGAAAAACAAGTTTTAACTGAAGAAATGTTAAATATTTTACTAGACAAGTATTCTATGGAGATTACAAACAGTGGAGATAACACATTCTTTAAAGTTAAAAATATTACTGTAAACGAAGAAGTACTCTTAACTATTAATTCAAACTATGAATATAGAATAAGACCTGAATTTATTCCTACAGTAATTGAAGAAACCGTAGCGGAAACTTCCGCTATTACACCCGAAAGCCTACAATGGCTATAAAACAACGATTATGGTAAGTGAAATTAAATTAGAATTTCCAGAATTTATTACTCATATACCGCAGAATAAAAAAGTGTGGATAAAGATTGGTTATAATAAAATCCATGCCTCTGTGCATTTTTCAACAAGAGCAGCCCTAGTGGCTGCTATGCACGGTTACATAGAAAAACATATTCCTGAAAATCTGACTATTCAGGGGCCTATAGAGACTATTCTCACCGTATATGCTCCTGTAAATTTTGGTAATATGAAAATGATTTTGGATAAAGAAACAGGAAGAAGAAAAGTAAGTTGGAAAGCAGCGCCCATAGACTATAAACCTAATTGGGATATAGGCAACTTGGCTCTAATATGGCTAAAGTGCCTAGATGATGTGATGATTAAAAAGGGTATATTACCTGATGATACTATTGAACATTTGCAAAGAACTACTTATGAATTTGTCCCTGTGGCTACCCTGAAAGAACGCAAATTAGTTTATAAACTTAAAACAATTTAATAGCATGAGTTATAGAGAATTAAAAAAGTTAAATCAAAGTATCCTTAAGAAGATACTTATTAGCCCTAAAGAATATCTTAGGGCAAAAGAAAAACAAGAACAAGGAGAGCAATCTATTGCTCCTCATTTTGTATTCGGCAGTGTTGTTGATATAATGTTGGTAGGGGCTAAAGACGAGTTTGAAGAAAAGTTTGTTAGAATACCTGATGAGACTAAGTGCAGTGAAGCAGTAAAAACTATCGTAGACGGTGTTGTTGCAGAGATGGTAGAATTAGGTAGTACTTTAATAGACCGAAATATAATTCTTAGACACTGTAATAATACAGGCTACTATAATAATTGGAAAGACGATACTAGAATAGATAAAATTTTAGTGGACGGTAAAGATTATTTTGAGCTGTTAAAAACAATGGCGGGCAAGACTCCTATTACAGAAAGTGAATATGCTAAGGCAGTAGGATGCGTAATGGCTCTTAAGTCTGATGAATTTACTAAACCGTATGTAGATAAGAAACACGATAAAGACGTAGAATTTTGGGATAAATTTGTAATAGAATTTGATTACCAAGGATTTGCAATGAAAGGGGAATTAGATAGAGTTTGTATAAATCATAAAGATAAAACTATAACTCCTATCGATTTTAAAACTACAGGAAAACCTATTACGGGATTCCAATATGAGTTCTTTACTTATCGCTATGATTTTCAAGCTACTGTATATTCTTGGGGATTATTTCAGCACCCTAAAGTAAAAGAATTAATAGATAAAGATTATGTGGTGCAAGATTTTTTGTATATTGTAGTTGAAACTAATCTATTTAATGAACCTATGATTTTTGAAGTAGGTGAAGAAGTAATGACAATAGGGTTCCATGGAGGAACTCTTAGCAACGGCAAAAAACTAGAAGGTTTTAAAGGTGCATTAGCTAGATTACAATATGCATTAGATACTAACAATTGGAAATTTCCGATGGAGTATTATCTTAATGAAGGAAAATTAAATATTGAAATATGAGTTTAGTAAAATACACAAAAACTGCAACCTTTATATTTCCATTACTAGAAATTCCTAAAGCACTCTTTACATGTAATGTAAAAACTGCTTGGGGAAAAACTATGTTTACTCAAAGATTTCTTAATGCTTATCTAATGGATGATAGCATTAGTGCTTATAGAGAAGACTGTGTATTTGTAGTAGTAAAAAATTATAGAGATGCTGATTTTGATGCATTTTACACCACAATGTTAGGATTTCCCAACTATAGAGATGACTACGAAAAAGACGGTTGTCTTGTAATAGTATATTCTTTATCTGAGGAGCTACTTCCAGATTATAAAATATTATTAAAAGGAAAATATTCAGAAATAAGTGCAGATGCTAAGAGATTAATCTTAGGCAATCACTTTTTCACAGGTAAAGCATTTACCCTTCCTTTAATATTAAATAAATCTGAAGCGCTCAAAGACAGCTGGGAAGATAGGCTGAGTGCTCCTAATTCTATTGCTAATTTATATGACCAAGAAGTTTGGCCAATAATTGAAATAGAAAAGGACACTATATGTGCAAATATGCTCAAAGAATTTGCTTACTCAACAGAGAAGCTAGAACCAACGGGGGAGTTTGAATAACTCCCCTGTTATTTTTGAGCAACAAATTCCTTATTGCAAGGAAGGTCAGAGATAACCCAATGCTTGACAGAGGCTATTGGGAATACTTTGATATATTAAAGCCCTTACTTTGTAGGGGCTTTTTAACTTATTAATTTAAAATTAGAATAGTATGAGATATGAAGAATATTTATTTGTGTGTGCGTTACGAGATTGCTCCACGTACTTTGAAAGTACTCCTTACCATACCCAGTATGAAAAAGGGGGAGAATTGTACAAAAAATACCTAGAATCTGAATTAAGTAAAAACGTTAAAGTTCGCTACAACAGCTATATTAAGTTCTTTCACCAACTAGAAATAGTTAAAATAGAAGGCTGGTTAAAAAGAGAATTTTCAATAAAGACACTATGTACGGTAAGGCCTATTGGGTTTCCCAACTTGGAGAAGGTTGGGTAGAGGTATTAAAGCCTCTGCTTAAGGACCCCTATATGGAGAAATTGATGAATTTTTTAATGGTCCAGTATGCTCTGGAGGAAGTACATCCTGAAGATTATAAAAGTTTATTTAAAGCTTTTAAATTATGTCCTTGGGAAAAGTTAAGAGTGGTTGTTATCGGCACCGAACCTAGTCCCCTAGTGGGATTAGGACCACTTGCATTCTCAGACATAACTACTATTTCTCCAAATCCTTCAGCTATGCAAATTAGAAATTGCGTAGAAAAACTCAATCAAACTTTAAACTTAGATTTTGATTTTACTTTTGAAACTTGGGCACAACAAGGTATCTTAATGCTCAACAGAAGTAATAGTTGCCCTAAAGGACAACAACAAGGGCATAAAAAGCAATGGAAAAAGTTCTTCGGCATGGTACTAATGCAAATTGTATTAGAGAAACCAGGAACTATCTTTCTTTTATGGGGAAAAGATGCAAAGCAATACGCAGACGTACTTTCTTATAACCAACATGTATTTACTTGGGAACATCCTTTAGATGCCTTCTTAGAGTACAGAGAATGGAAATGTCCTAACTTTGCACAGATTAATTTACTAATAGAATCATTAAATGGGCCCGATAAACTTTCATGGTAAGTATTCTCCTAAATATAGGGGAAATACTAGATTATCTTTTAGTTATGATGAGGTAATAGAAGCCCTAGGATTATTAAAAGATAAAGTAAAATTAAATAAGATTGCTGCTAAATTTAAAACTTCTAGTAAGATTATTCTAGCTATGGAGGAATTATATAATAGCTCGGCAGGAACTTTAAAACGTAATATTATTTCTAATACTAAATTTGGTTATAGAAACGATACTTATATCACAGAAGAATTTTTATTAAATTCGCTAAAATATAACTGGGAAAGTCTTAGTTGTAATGAAAAATACTTTTATTTAAATTATGGAAAAAGAAAATATAACAAACGATGTAATCTCAATGATTAGAGATTGGAGTGAAGTTTTTGATTTACCTATTAAAAATACTAAGGAATTCCCTGGTATGGAAAGAGTAGGTCTTAGTATGGATTTGATAAACGAAGAGTTTATGGAAACTTTAGAAGCTATAGATAACAGAAATATTACAGAAGTACAAGATGGCCTAGGAGATTTACTATGGGTCACTGTAAGAGCTATGATGGAATTTGGAATAGATCCTTTAGAAACTATTCAAAAGATTTATGAAAGTAATATGTCAAAGGCTGACACTACCATGGACGATGCTATTATAACTTATAAGTATTACATGGAGCAAGGTATACAGACATACTCCAAAGATAAGAAAGGTCTATTTATAACTTACCGTACTTCGGACAATAAAGTATTAAAGAGCCACAAATTTAAATCTCCTGAGCTAAATACTTTAGAAGATTCTGCATTTTGTGGAAGCTGTGGTGCTTTAGGCACTATAAATTCCTTAAATATTTTAAAAGAAAAAACTGAGCAATGTGCAGACGGTCATTGTGTTACAGGAGATATTATGATTAATTCGCAGTTACCTCCTGATAAAAGAAGAAAATAATGGAAGTAGGTCAAAAAGTAGTATGTATAGATGATTCTATTAAACCTGGCAAAGAAGAATTTGTTAGGATTGCATATCCTCAATGGGTGACTAGGGGTAAAACCTACACTATAAGAGATATTATCGATAATAACGATATAGTAACAGGTATTGTACTTAAAGAGGTAATTAACGGTAGTATCTATATACACCTAATAAACGACTATCAGGAACCTGCGTTTAGAGCAGATAGATTTAGAGAATTAGATGAATTTGAGGATCTAGAAGAAGAAGAAGAAGAACAAGCAACCGTATTAATAGAAGAGAATTATGAAGATAAGAGATTTTGAAATAAGAGCTACAGAGTTTTTCTTGACAACAGAGGATACTCCTCTATCTATAGAAGAGCAACTTGCAATATTAGAGGACACAGGAGATCCCTCGCAGTTAGTTAACACTATAAGCGGAATAAAGTTATATGATGTATTTGCTGATATAACCGTATGGGATTTAAGAGATTTAATCTATCAGCTTTCTGCAGAATACTTAAGATTTTATGATATGAAAAATTTAAGATTTTATGAACCAGCCGAGTGAAGAGTCTGTGACTTACATTACAATGTTATCAGCATTTCAAGTGGTATTAGATTGTCAACTTGAATTAAAAGGCACTATCTATGAGCATGATAAGAAAGTCACACAGAAAGTAAGAGAAGCAATTAATATGCTTAATCTCTCTAATGCTGCTAACAGAAATACAATATGGAAGACTGACGAGATGCAAGCAATGAAGTTATCCAGATCTATAACTAGAATATCTGGGCTAATAGCTAAATCTGATAATGTAGCGTTGTCTGTGATAGACAGCATGCTACAAGAGGGCCTAGATTTTAGTAAGTATAAACTCGTAGAGATCTAAAATAAAAAAGTCGTAGAAGTATACTCTTTTACGACTTGCTTTAAAAAAAATTTAGCGTTTTGCTTTAGTTAAATCCGTTATCCACAGTTTTGTCATCTTGCAATTCTTCTATTATCTCTGGCACTGGATCGTCTCCTTTAGAAGAATAATCCTTAGCTAAGCCTGTAGGGATTAACCAATTTTTAAGAGTTCCTAGCGTACCAACGTTTATTTTTTGTTCAGGAGACATTAATTGATATACTTTAGAATCTACCATTTGCTTAATAAAGTTATTCTTTAGCTCAGGATATTGCATCTCGTATAAGTTCTTTATAGGCAACTTACGGAACCACCATTTGCCTGCATGAGAATCGTCTTTATACATTCCTGCTTCGTATTTTTCACTAAAATTCCAAGCTTCTGAAATATCTAATAAATCTTTAATCATTCTAGCACCTACTACTGGTTCGTCAATCATTTGAGCAAGTTCGGCAGGTGACCATGCTGCTCCTTGTTCTAGGAGTAATCTGTTCATTTGATAAGCTGTATACTGAGTAGTCCAATCATCGTCATCATCCTCATCTGCGGCAATATTGGCCATAGCTGCTAGTATAGAGATTATATTTAAATATAACAAATCCATACCTGTTCTATAAACTCCTCTTTTCTTAGCAGGACTTAAGTTTTTCCAATTAGCATGTGCTCCTGCTAGTCCTGCACGGTCTTTTATTATTGCTTTTCCTATACCGTTCCACATAAAATCTGCAGAAGCTCTATAACTTCCTATTTCCTCTTCTTCAGTAATAAATTGTTTTCCTTCTTTTCTAAATCGAGTATCCACCATACCAAAGAACCAGCCCCTGTGCATTAATAAATAATCTCCTAAGCAAGTTCTAGCAAGGGCCCCTTTATCCGTCTCACTTAAAGTACCATCTACCATATGAGTAACATGATCTATTTTACCTTGAGCAGATGAGAGAACCCCTTCTGTTACGTGTTGTTTAAACTCAGGCTTAATTTCTAAGTTACCGTTTACTACTTCGTATGCATTATATAAACTTTTTTCTCTAAGATCTTCCCAAGTTTTACCTACAGTTTTTTGATGAGCTTTATCATTAGCTACTCCAGATTCTTTAGCAGTTTTTTCATAGAATTTAGCTCTAGTCATAAACTGATTATTATATAATCTATAATTATCATAAATAGCTAAAGTTATTCTTCCTTTAATTCCATAATCTCCCGTAGCAAATGGAGTATATAGTAAATCTTTATTAGTCAATTTTCTAGTTGCTCTATTTCTAGCAGTATCTTGTAAAGCTTTTTCAATATTTGCTACTTGTGCTTCTTGTAAAATAAGATGCATTTTGTTAGTCTGTTTAGCTTTTCCTATTTCTGCAGATACTTGAGCAATATTAGACATAAATTCTACTCTAGCCCAATTTTTACTTTCATTAGTAGTGTATAATCCCACCATATCTTCTATTACAGAATCACCTGAACCTTTTAAGAAATTTGAAATAGCAGAAGTAAATCCTAGGGCAAGGTTATTATCTCTAATAAAAGTAGTAAATAATTGATTGGCTTTTGTCCAAGAGAATTGTTTACCTGATAATCCTAGTTTTTCTGTTACTGCATTAGAAGGAACTTTTCCTGATAAATTAGCAGCTCTCTCAATACCGAATACGTGGGTATCCATTAAAATTTCTAGTGCCTTAAATTCATTAGTACCTTCTTTACCTGTTTTTCTAACTCCTGCTTTAGTATAGTTTCTTTCTGCCATTGACAACTGAATAACTCCTAAATCACCAGAAATCTTATTCATTTCTTGATAATTTTCTGCCATTTCTGCAAAAAGAGTTACTGTGCGTGCTAAGTCATAAGATAAATCATTAGTATTCTTTATAGAACCTGTAAAGAAAATAGGAACCATTTTGTTGTTAAGCACACTTACTTGACCAAATTGTGTATCATCTGGGTCTAAGAACATTGAATCTCTTGCAAGTTTACCTACTCTAGTTAAAACACTTTCACCTGGTTTAGTAAGTCTATCCAGGCTACTTTTGAGAACCCCAGGAAGCATATAAACATTTCTTTCTTTCCTATATTGAATAGGAAGTTTCATTATTGCTTCTTGCTTTTTCTGAATAAGTAGGTCGTAATAAGCTTTAGTTGCAGGATTATTTTGCATTTCAGCATACTTAGGATTTTTATAAGAATCATTAGGAACAACTGAATGTACTATTACATTAGTTCCTGCTATTTCTTCCGTAGTAGTTAACTTTTTAGTATGATTTATATAAAAAGCTTCCCACATTGCGTTGTAAATCTTTTTATCTGCTTCGTTTAAGTATACTTTAGAAATGCCATCATAATTTTCTTCTCCTAGTGCTTCAGCAATTTCTTGTTTAACTGTAGCAAGTGCGTTGTAATATCTGCTCCAATTATATTCTCTAATAAAAAATTGAGTAGGGTTTCCATTAACATCATGTTCTACTAAGTCCATCATTTTACCTCCAGACTTAAGCATTGCTTCTTGAGCTCTTAATACTTCATTAGCAGTTTGAGCAGTAAATCTTTTAATTCTACTTATAGATTCAAATATTATTTTAGTAGCGGCTTTAATTAAAATAGAACTAGCATTTTTGTACATACCTACATGCAATCTGTAGGCACTCATATCTTCTTCTGTATCATCAAAAGCTTTTGCCTCATCAAAATCTGGGTCTATTTTGTTACCATTATAATCAGTATTAGCTTCTATGAGGGTTTTAATTCCTTCTCTTCTAGCTAATGTATGAAGCATTGGATGCATTGCTGATATAAGAGTTCCCGCAGATTGAATAGCATCTACTAATTCACCGCGCTCTTCTTTAGGAATACCCCATTCATAGATATCTGCTAAGAAAGTAGTAAATAAATTAGAGTACATATCCATAAATCCTTTAGACATTACTATTACTCCTGGATTTATTTTTTTATTATCTATTCCTTTTTCTAGTAAATTATAAATCTGACTTAATTCTCCTTGTGCTAATTTTACAAAACTAGCAATAGCAGCATCTAATTCTCCTTTGGTTATTTTATATTCTAAAGAATCTATTTCTACTTTTAATCGATCAATAGTAGATTGATTTTTAATTCCCCTCTCAAGAAGTGCCATTCTTTCTACCAATTGCGCCTTAGCTTCTAGTAAAAACTTTTGCTTCTGCGCTATGACAGGGTCGACATTCAACTCTTCAGGTTCTTCCTCAAAAACTTCTTCTTCGGCTTCTTCTTCTAGTTGATAAAAAACATCTTTGCTTTCTCTATTTAAATTTCCAAGTGCTTCATTTGCTAAAATAGATTTTGCTAAAGGATTAATAAAATTCTCTAACTCTACTCTAGCCTTAGCTCCTTTACTGAAAGTAGTTTTAGCCCATTTTATAAACTTCTCTTTAATAGCATTTAGGTAAGCAAAAAATCCTTTGGTCTCTGGTCTGATAATCTCAGGCTTAGTATATTGACCTACTATTTCTTTGGCTAGAATTTTACCTAATGTTTCTTCTCTAAATTGTGCTTCAGTTTTATAAACATCTTTGTATTCTTCTAATACTTCTGCATATTCAGGTGTTAAATGCACTGCATCTAAGGCTCTAAGTACAGAAATATCTCCTTTATCTTTTAATATTCTAACAGCAAAATGGGCAATTTCTTCAGGCAAAGTATCTAAACTTCTTCCGTCAGCTATACCTATAAGTAAATTAGCAAAATCTGCTATACCTAAAGCTCCTTTTTGATATTTACCCTCGAATCTCTGTATTAAATCTTCTATAGCTTCTATTGCTATACCATTAGTTTCTGCCCAAGTACGTAATTTATCCTCTAATTCTTTTAGGGGTTTTTCATTAATAGCTGAACTCAGCTGCATAGCTTCATCTACAATCTTAATGTAATAATTTCCTGAAGCAGCTTTAGGCATTCTTAAAGCAGTTGAAGGTTGAGTTTTATTATAAGCAGCAAGTAAAGCAGTTAATTCATTGTATTTAAAAGGGGAGATAAATCCTTCTTTAGTAGCATTAACTTTTTTAAGTATTCTAGCTTTAGCTGCTAAAGGGGTTTCTTTAGGAAGATTATATAAAATAGTTCCCTGATCTCTTTGTTCTTTAATATCTAACTCATTCCAAGTATTACCGTGTTCATCTGTAACAACTTTTACATTTTCTTTACCGTATTGTTTTCTAAGAATATTAGTTACAATATTTTCATAGAAATTATAAATAGGTTTTAAAGCACCAAATCCTTCTGGACCTTCTACTCTTTTAAGTTCTTGTTTAAGTTGGTTTATTTCAGTGTCTATTGGAAGTAACTCTTCTTTTATTTTACTTGACAAATCAACAATTGCCCAATTATTTTTGCTTGCTATTTCATTAGTTTTTAAAAAATATTCTGCCTCATTTTTAGAAGCAAATTTATTTTCATATCTAAATGTAGGTGTACCAGGAACTTGACTGGCAAGTCCTCCAATTACACCGTATATTAATTCTGTATTAGTACTTTTCTTTTTTTCTTCAAGTTTTGCAATTCTATCTTCTTTTTGTTTCTTAAACTCTTCTAAAGTAGTATGTCCTTCAACTTTACTAGCTGTATTACCACTAGGAAATATTACTTTCTCATAACCTTTCTTAGCAGAATCTTGGATAATAGATTTAACAAAGAATGTTACCCAGTTGTTGTCTTTATTTAGAAGTTGTAAGAACTGGTTTTTAAATTTTTCTTTTGATTTACTTCTTTCAAAATCTAATGCAGAAATTTCTTGTAGTTTTGCTTTAGTTGCAAATTCTTCAGAAAAATCAGGTCTAGTATCTTTAAAGTATAAATCAGATAATTCTGGAAATTGTTCTGTTAATTTACCTTTTCTACCTTTTACTCCTTTATAATTAATTTTAGTATTAGGACTATTATCATATTCATTCCCATCTTTTACAAATATAGTGTGACCAAAATCATAAGGTTTAATTGTTAAATCTTTTTCATTTCTAACCTTCTGAAAAAATGATTGTATTTCTAGTATTCTACGAGTTTTTAACTGATTAGCACTTTTAGCTAATTCTTCAAAAACATTCATAGGTTCACCCCTTTCTATTCTATCGTTTACATCAACAGAAGTTAATTCATCACTCCTAAACCAACCAGCCATATCTCCTCTAGATTGATTAAATTCATTATCATGATAACCTCCACCTGCTGAAATAGAATTAACAATACCTACAGTTCTTATAGCATTCTCTGTATAATTAGTACCTCCTGGTACTGTTAGATTAGAGTGATGTTGAGTGGGTGTTTCTAATTCTTCTTCTAATTCTTTATTTAATTTAACAACTCTATTTTTAGCATCTATTTCACTACTTGCATCTTGTATTTCAGTTCCACTTGGGTCTATAATTACATAATTATTTTCACTTACTTTTTGGTAAGTAAATGGTATACTATTGTTATTATAACCACTTTGTTTTTTAGCAGTATTAATCTCAACAGTGTAACTATAAGTAGCAGCAATAGAAGTAGCTATCTCATCTTTAGACATTCCTGGTTTAGCAACCTCTTTAAAAATCTCTAATTGGTCATTTGAAACTCCTTGTTTTTGCAAGTCATTTAACCATCCCTGTAATTTATCTTGAGTAAATAATCCTCTTTGAATCTTAGAAAGAGCATCTACCACTCTTAAAGTTTGATTTACTTCTCCAAGATTAAGTAATTCTACTATAGTAGGAAATCTATCTGCAGTATTATTATCCATCCAAGTAGCTATTTTAGCCTTTAAAATAGCAGGCATTAAGTTACTTTGGAGTAGTAACTCTTGGTATTCAGGATGGGAAGTATTTATACAATGGGACATAATTAACCGTTTTTACAATTTTTAGCTTGATATATTGCATTAGCTTGCTCTTGACGGCTTAAAGATAAGAAATCTTTTTTACTTAACTCTGTACCTCCAGCTCTAGTGTATTCTTCAAAATCATTTGATTCTAATTTTTCAAATAATCCCATAGGTTCTTTTGCATTTACATCAGCCATTTGAGCAAGTGTAAGTGTTTTTGGTGTTGCAGAAGCAGTGCCTTCTTGCTTCTCTGAAAGTCCTGTATCTGCCATATCTGCTAGACTTAATGGTTTAACACTAGTAGATGGTTGAGTACTTCTTAATTGTTCTACTACTTCAGCTAATGCTGTAGGATGCATACCTTGACCTCTAGCTTCAGATTTACCAGCATATAGTAATGTAACTCCATCAAGTTTACCTTGATTGATTTGATCAAGTATCCAGTTTCTTTGTTGTGGTTTAACATCTTGATGCTTAGTACCTAACAACCATTCTTTATATGCTATAACTGCTTCTCCAATACTAGCAACTTTTATAGTGCCTCCATATCCAGCTTCACTAAAAGGATTACCAAAATTTTCTATAGCATTAGCTGCAGAAGATCTCATAGTATTAACTCCTTCTGCAGTATAAACAGCTCTTGACTCTAAATCACCTCTCCATTGTCTTGATGTATTTATTGTGGGTTTAACACTAGTAGATGATTGAGTAGTTGGAGCAACAGTAGGTTTCAAAGAACTTAAATCTTGCAGGGCATCTTGTTCTATTCCTGACATCATAGCATCATCTGATAATTTATCCATTTCTGCTTCCATATATGCTATAGGACCTTTAGCTACACCCTTTTTCTTTTTAGGTACAGCAGTTTCATTAATATCGTCATAGAAATTAAACTCTAATACAAAGTTAGATGTTCCTAAAGTATTAATAGGGAAATACGTAACTGTATCTATTTTATTCCTGCCTTCATATAAATCATTATTCTTTTGGTCAAATGCTGTTTCTTTATATTCAAAAAGTCTATATCCTCCTCCTGTTTTATTGTAGACTTTAATGTATTTCATTGGAGCAGCTTTTTTACCAAAAGGAAATAGCTGAGGATTTTTATCTCGGTTAACTATTAAGTTTCCTTTAGTAGTTACTATAACACCTCCTTTATCATTTCTAGCAGCCATTGTAGTGTCGTAGTCCATTTGCTCTGCAGTTCTTCCTGCTTTAGGAGTAAATATTTTATTTACATCTACTTTAACAGATTTAGTAAATTGCTCTCTATCTGCATGGTTCTGCATAAATTGCCTCTTAAATCTATTTGACCTAGCTTCGTCATTCTTTAGAAAATCTGAGTATAAAGCATCGGCAAGGAAATCATTAAAAGGTCTTCCTTTAGTATCTACAATACCGTTATCTACTTGGTAACTATCTGACCAGAATTTAACTGGAACTATGTTAGAGAAAGTAAAAGGACCGAATCCGTAACCTGCAGAGAAGAAAGTATATTGCACTAACTTAAGAGCCATTTCTTTAATAGCAGGGTCTTTATCTGTTAACATTCTTTCCCAAGCTTCTGTAGCTCTTTGAAAATCTAAAGGTTTTTTACCTGTAGTATAAAATTCTATTCTTCTAACAGAAGAATTAGCATCTCCATCTACTACATAAAGAGAGTCTAATAGAGGAATAAATGGTGAATTCTTAGGTAGAGTTTTCTTAAATGCTACTAAAGAGTCAGGTAGATTAGTTAAAATATCTTTACTCTGGCTATAGTCAAAGAACGGGAATCCACTTGCGATAAAGTTGATATAATTAATATCTACCATCTGAGCTTCTTTCTCTGTTAATGTAGAAAAATCTCCTTTTTGATCACTAAACCAATTCTTTAATTCCCCTAGGGAAGAGTAGGTTAATACTCCGTCCTCATTTATAGACCCAATTGATGGGAATATTTTATTGAGTATAGTTATAGGACCTTCTAGACCGTATTTATTAAAGGCAGCCATCATCGTTTGGCGAGTACCTGTTTTATATACTTCTTCTAATCCTATAATAGTATTACTACCTGCTTCAACTTTTCTACTTAATTTAGTTTGTTTGTTAATAGTAGTATAGTTATTGGCATTTGAGGGTCCTACTCCCGTTGTATCTGCTTTAGCCGCTTGAATACCTACTCCTAGTTCAGTTGCTATTGTGTAGTATTGTTGGAAAGCAGCAATAGCTCTATATTGAACTTTGTAATAATCTAAAGTTCCACTAGGATAGACAGAATCTTCTAATTCTTTTGTAGAAAAATCAAGGTCTTTAAGTAAATCCTCTACTTTAATATCTGCATTTTCTAATTTATCCTCTAGTTTTTTCTTCCATTTAGCCTGTATTTCTCTAAATTGTTTTTCATCAGCTAGACCTCCTTTATCGTTAAAGTATGCTTGAGTTAATTCTATTATAATAGGTTGGTTTAATAATGCAAAAACTGTTCTATTATCTACTCCTAATCTCTCTAGCAACGCTTGAGTATTAGCAGTAAAAGTATTCATGTTCAAGAAAGAAGCTAATGGATCACTTGCTGTGTCTACTACAGCTGCTAAATCAGTAGCCAGAGATTTAGAAATACGAACTCCTTTATTATTAGTAATTTGATTTAATAAATAAAACTGCTCTCCATTAAATGAAATAGGATCTTTCAACTGCAAATCTGTATATTGAGCTTTAGCATGGTGAGTATTATGATTAGCAAAAATACCAATCAATTGGTTACCCGTCATATTTCTTCTGAATAACTCTAACTGCGTAGATGGATAGTTAATATTAAAGTCTTCTTCGTTATCTAGTTCCTCTGCATTTTTAATTAATTCTGTCTTAGATAATCCAGTTACAGTTTTACCTGCTTGTAATAATCTAATTCTAGCAGCTCCTTCTTTAAGAGAATCAAAGTTTCCAGGGTTAAGTATAGACAGCGCAGTGTTCTTATTCTCAAAAATACCTTGAAGTATTTCTAGTTTTTTATTATCTCTAGCTTTAGAAGAGTTAAATTCTATAGCATTAAAGTTTTCTGACAATAATTTCTTAGCAATAAAGTCAATTGCTTCTTGGTGTTTAGCTGTTAAAGGAGTCTCTACTTCATTAAAAGGAACTGCATCAGAAAGTGCTTTGTATAATTCGTCTAAACTATCTTGAATATATTGTACAAATTTACTATCAGCTCCGTGAAGTTTAATAGCAGCTTTTTTCTCTTCTTTTATTTCTTTAATAGATTTACTAAGTTCTTCTTTATCTGCCATTATAACAGGGTCAAGAGCTAATTTATCTAATAATTCTGTACGGCCTTCTAACATTTTAGCTATGTTTTTGGCATCTACATTTTTATTTACAAATCTTTTATAATCTTGAAAATTAGTAAAAATATTTTTAGCAAGTTCTTGTGCTTGTTCCTCAGTTTCTACTTTGTCTATGTACTTAATATACTTAGGTTTTCCTTGTTTATCTACATAGAAAGACCTAGCCATCATATACATCTTATCAATATCAAAATCCAGACCTGCCAAAGTAGTTACTTCTTTAGGTAGCATCATCATACCCCCCATTGCTTCTGGAGTAAACCCTACTATTCTAATATTAAAAGAGGAATATTTATCTTCGTTAGGAATTCTATATCCAATAATTTGGAGTAATTCAGGCGAAGCTTTTTTAATAGCTTCTATATCTACTTCTCCATTAGCATCTAAAGGAAAATACTTTCTAGAAGTCCAAGGCATCATTGCTTCTAAAGTAATTTTACCAAGCTTTTTATCTACTTCAAATTTAAGACTTTCATCTACTCCAAAAGAAGAAGCATTGACTACTGCTCCACCTGCAATCTTTTGCTTAGTAACTCTGTTCTTAAAGAATGAATTTAATACTGCACCCATCTTATAAGCAATAAGTGGGTGGTACAGCGGAAGAGTAGTAGTAATAGTTTCTTTACCATCTACGATCTTTTGAATAGGTTCTAGGGCATCTAAATACTCTTGCCCCATATCTCTACTAATAACTTCTTTTCTCAGCATTTCTGCTAAACGTTCGTAGTTTATAGTACCGTCTTCATTTTCAAATACTTCTTTTAACTCTTCAAAAGAAGCTTTTAAATCTTCAGCAATTAATTCTTGATACAATTTAGCTACTTCGTAGCCCTTCATATCTTTACCATTGACAGTATAAGTACCTTCAAGATCCATATCTCCAATAGCAAGATTTCTTAACTGAGTACCAAAGTTACTTTCTGCATCAATAAAGTGTTCAGGAGTTTCTTGCTGCAATCTCCATTCCTCTGTTTTAAGAGATATTACTTGTGCTCCTGGGGATATTTTATAAGTACCGTCTTTTTGTTTATTAAAGTCAGTAAATCTTACCTTTCCTTTAGCGTCAACACTATTTCCTATTGCTCCTACTTTTATAGCAGATTCAAACATAGCTGCCCCTACTTCTTTAATATTACCGTCTTCGTCTTCTATACCTTCCATTAATACATCGTACAAAGCTGCTAATTTAGGAAACTTGATATTACCTGCTTCATCAGTTTTATAAGCAAGAGCTCTAGTAAGAGTTACTTCAGAGTTTTTACCTTGAAAAGGAACTACTGTACCTTCTACGATTCTTTGAGAAAAGATAAAAGGTTTTTCTGGAGAGAAAAGATTTAATGCATTAGGCATAGCAGGAAGCCCTGCTACTTCTCTTTGGTATGCTTCTTCATGCTCAGGAGTCCATCTTTCTAATCCTTCTAGTTGTTGTTTTTTTCTATGAACACTAATAATAGTAGCACCATCAGTAAGATTGTGTTTCTTAGTTTTCCATAAAGCTACTAATTCAGCTACTTCTTCTTTAGGAAGATTAGAGCTTTTTAGTATTTCTGTTATATTATCAACTACTTCTTTTGCACTAGGTAATTCTTCATCATTTAAGATAATAGCTCCGTAGGTATCAGCTATGTCTTCGGTATTTGTGTAAGTACCTGGACTCATTACCTGCTTATATCTTTTTTGATAATTTACAGTGTTCTTATAAAAAGCAGGGTCTCCTCCTAATAGAGTAGTCAACTGCGTATTCATATAATAAGTATTATATAAATAGTCTAAAAAGAATTCTGTTTTATTTGCTACTTTGGCAGAAATTAATTTATCTGCAAATGTTATCTCACCTGTAGTAGGATTTACGCTTTTGATAATTCCTTTAGTTTTATAAGCTGCAATATGATCAGTTAAGAATTTACCTTCTAAAAACTTAGTAACTTCTGCTTTTACTATTCCCTCATTAAATCCTTTAGATGTATCTAAAGTATTAGCTAAAAAAGATAATATTTGATACTTAATACCTCTTTCCATATAGTTGGGAACAAGAGCTAAGTCTGTTCCTTTACTATTTTTTATCTTAATAATTCTAGAGAACTCTGCTCTTGCAGTATCTACTAGTCTGTCTATTATTTCTTCTTTAGAGTGACGTCTTGAAGTTATAAAAGGTAGAGTAGTTGAGTTTGAAGGAATAGGTAATTTAAAACGACTAACTCCTTTTTTATCAGCAGAGTTATAAAACATAGCTAATTCTACAGCAGTCATTTCAATGTCTGACATATCTCCGTAACTTACTGATTTCTTTTTACCTTTTCTAGCCAAACCGTCTAGTATAGAAATTTCTAGTAAACCATTAACATCAGAATCATCGTTAGCTAAATCCTTTAGGAACGGCAATTTACTTATCAAAGTATCTTCTGAAACTTCTTCTAGGTATTCTTGAAGTAATTGTGGGTCTTTAAATTTATCAACTTGTTTGCTTAAGAAATTAGCAAGCATTAAGTTATATACAGTTTTACCTTCTATATTTCTAAAGACAGATACTACTTCTCTTTCTAATGCAGGTTGTAGTAATCTACCTAATTTTTCAATAGAGTTTTTATTTCCTTTAATTTTTGGATTAACAACGTCCTCATCAGGTTTCATTGCTAAGAAAGGATTCTTATCTGTAGCTAATTCTTCTGTAATTTTAATTAAAGTATCTATTAAATTTTCTACATTTTTCCAAGAAGCGTTACCTGATTCAGGATTCCAAATAGTTTCTATGTCGTCTGCGCTAATATTAATATTTGCCTTTTTTAAAGTTTCTTCTAAAGTTTTAAAAAATAATGCTGCTGCTGCTTTTTTATCTGTAGCATTTGAAATAGCAACTCCTTGCACCTTTTTAATATTTAATGCTTCATTTAATTCATCTACTTTTTCATGATTAATATCTTCAAAATTAGTTTTTCCAGTTTTATCTTTATTAAATAAAGGGTTACCTTGAACTAAAAATTCTCCAATTAAAGTATCTCTAATTATATTTTCTACAGATTTTCTATTAGAATTTACAATAGTATATTCTCCATTTTTTTCATAAGCAAAAGAGAAAGTAGCATAATGTTTTTGTCCTATAGCTAACCATAATTCTGTTTTAAGAATTGGGTCTTGGTTTAACTTATTAATAATGTGATTGATATAAGGCTTTTTGCTACTTAATGCATGCAATTTATCCATCATCGATTCCACAGAAGAAGTACTACCTGAAATACGAGAAATTAAATAACCAAATACTTCATTGGAATTTTCAGTTTCTTGTACGTTAAAAGAATTCATTAATGGTTTAGCATTTTTTCTACTAGAAGTAAATTTAGGAATAGTAGCAAAGAAACTTTTAAGTCTTTGACTCATGCTATCTCTAGGGTCCATTTCTATACTCCCTTTCATCCATGCTTCGGCCTTTGTGTTTTCCTCGTTAGTTTCCATTGGGTCAACATCATCTTCTAATAAATTATTTTTAGTAAGAGTTACTCCTTTATAATTCATATGAAGTCCTCGATAAACTAAGGAATGATTGAATCTTTCTAGTAAATCTGTAGGTCTGTTAAACTGCTTAAGAACTTGGCCATCTATCTCAACTGTAGAAGCTGCTTCTCCTTTATTAGTTAATACAGAATACAACTTCATTATATAAGGGCCTGCACTGTTATTTTTGTTCAACTTAGCATCTGCATAGATGTTACTTAAAAGTAACGTATAGAACATATCTACACCCATTTCACTGATGATTTCTCTCTCAGTTTTTAGTTCATTTTCTATACTTTTTCCTCGATAAACATTGAAGATATCGTCCATTCTAGTTTGCATATACACAAAAGATTGACGTTCTTCTTCTCCATTATCGTATTTATAATCAGTTTGTCTAAATTTAATTTGAGTAGGAAGAGTAGTATTCTTGAAATTGACAGAGTGTTTGTATACCCCTAAATTAATATCTTCAAATAATTGGTCTATGTCAATTCTTCTTCCTGGATTGTAAAATACTTCCAGCATTCTATATAATCCTTTAAAAGTTTTAGCAATTTCACTAACGCCTGTTGCAAGATTAAAATCAGAAAAATCTACTTTACCTTTAGCTTGAACATAGTCCATAAACTTATCAGCAAGTAATTCTTCTATTTCTATGAAAGTAGGGAATCTTAATTCTTCTTCTCCTTTTTTATTCTTGAACTTTACTAAAGGCAATTCATCAGCATACTTTTCTAATGCCTCATTTAAAATCCTAACTCTAGTTTCTAAAGGTAGAGCAAGTGTAAAAATAATATGAAAAGCTTCGTGGTAAGTAGTACCTGCATCAGCATTAGCGCTTAGATACAACGCAGCTTCTGTAAATACTCCGTGAAGTTCTTTACCGTTTCTACGAGCTTCTAAAAGCATCTCGTAAGTTTCTGCAGGTAGATAATTTTGTAAATCTTCAATATTCTTAAAGATTCTTATTTTACCTTTTTGCTTTTTATTTTTATTACCAATTATTTCTTTTAATTTATCTAGTTCTTCTTGTCTATTCCATTTAGTTCCATCAACTTTAGGAGTTAATCTAAAAGCAACTTTATCTGCATCAGGGTCATCTTCTAAAGATTTACCTGTTAAGTCTACGTCATCGTCAAACATATTCCCAAAATCTTCTGGGGTAGCTTCTTCTGTAGTGGCTGTAGGATCTTCTGCTACAATTACTTTAGAATTAGCAATCATGTCTGTTAAAGTATCTAATTCTTCAGCAGCAGGAGCTTCTTCCATTCTTTCAGTCATTCCCATATCTGCCATTTGTTGAACGGCATTTTTAATAACAGAACCTGCTGTAGATGTAGGAGTTGCTTTAGGAAGTACTTCTCTTTGTACAGAAATTTCCATAAATAAATCAGGAGAAGGTTTAACACCTGCTCTATCCATTTGATCTATAATAGTATCTAACTCTCCCCCAGAAGTTGCCGCTGCAACAAGAGAGGCCCAATTAGTAGTTGCTGGAGCTGTAGGTGCTTGCGCTACTTTTTTTGCAGCAATAACATTAGGCAGTGCAAAGAATTTTTTAGTAATATTATTTTTTTCTGTACTAGTTATTGTAGCAGGGGAAACAGCAATTCTATCATTAGCATTTTTTACTCTAGTCTTTTTAATCATTTGTATAGACTCTATAGAAACTACCCCGTCTTTAACAGAAGCAATTACTCTTGCTGTAGGATAGCTACTATTACCTATTTCGATATCATGAATAATTTGACCATCAACTGCTTGCATTGCCGCATTTACCTCATCCATTGGAGTATTAAATATAGGCCCCTCATCTTTCTTATTACTAGTAGATTTAGGAGCAGCTGTTTTATTAGCAGCAACTGCTTCAGAAAAAGTTATAGTAGCCTCTGTATTAGGCATTTCTTTTTCCAGCACTATTTGCATAGTACGTTTATCTTCCTCAGAAAGTTGATAAGCTTCTATAACAAAAGAACTAGAGTTAAAAAAGTTACCGTCCTCACTAAATAAATCTGTAGAGATTGCTCCTACTTTAGCTAACTTGCTATTATAGTCTTCTCCTAGATACATAGAGTTTATCTTTTCATAGTCACATCTATAAAGTAGATTGCCTAGATAAGCACTAGTTTCTTCAGCTGTGCTAAAAGTAGAAACTATAGGTTTCTTTGTTTTAGGGTCAATGCGAGTTACTACAAATTTACCGTCCTTCATATTAACGGTAGTTTGATAAAGTAACTTTTCTATACTTCTTCTATTACTCTCAAATTTTGCAATGTCTGGAGATGTTTGTAACGCTTTGACAGCATTTTTTAATAAAGGAAATGCAGTAGTATCTTTGATAGCATGAGACTTCATCTGCATAGGAAATAATCCATAAGCAGAAGGTACTAACATATATGGAATACCTTCCTCAAGATTCTTCTCAATATTTACACTAGATGCTAATAATTCGTCTCTGAATTTCTTATTAGTTTTAGTTTCTCTACCTACTTTAATTATTCCTGCTACTTTAATAATAACTACAAGAGGAATGTCTTTAGCTTTAGGATCCCTAGCTTTTCTTTCAGCATTGGCTTTCTTAAGTATCTCTACGGGATTAGCATTAACAAATGCTAGAGTACCTGCTTCTCTATCGTTATTAATTCTAGATTGTATTTTACTTAAAATACGTAGCTGTATGGGTTGCTTCTTGATTCCCGCTTTAGCAAATTCTTTAACTTTTTTAGCATCAGCTTTTAATCCAGGAATTTTAATTTTCTTGTCCTTAATTAAAACATCTAGTAATCCGTTATTTAAAATTTGTTTGAATTCTTCTTCAGAACGCCAAGCGTCATTGTACCAATATTGACAAGCCATAATTTAATTTTTTAATTACCAAGTTCTTGATCAAACAACAGCATATTGTCAGTAAGAGCTAATCTAGCAAGTAAATCTCCATATTCACCTACTGCTCCTACTTGATGTGTTGTGAAGTCTTGTAACAAAAGTACAACTTTTAATGATAAGTTGGTGCTGATTGCAGCTTTCTCATACTCTATCATTAAATCTTTTTCCATTTGGTAAGCATGTTCTAAGGCTTCTTTAATATTAGATACAGTAGTGGCTACTTTTACCAAAGATTCTACAGACACTTCTCCTCCTAAATCATTAGCAAATTTTTCAATTTTACCATAGTGATCTCTTTCACTGTTAGACTCACTTAAGAAAAACTTTTCAGCACCGAAGTAGCCTAAAGTTTTCATCCTATTACTAAGATGTAAATAATTCTGAGAAGCAGTTAGTTCTAGTAAACCAAACTTATTTAATTCTTTTTGTTCTATTTCACTTAATAAATTTTCCATTGTTATTTATTTTATTTACAACCTTGTGTTTTAATTTCTGCTTGTTCTGCAATTGTTTTTAAATACTGCGCAATAAGTGCTTCTCTTTCTGATATTGGAGTAGTTACTGAAGCATCTAGTTCTGCATTATATCTATCATTGATTTCTTCAATTGTTTCAAGAGTACCTTCATGAATATAAATATCTCTTTTACCTTTAAATGAATTTTTATCTTTTAAAGAATATGTTAAAGCACTACCAGTTAAACTAACAACTGTTTGAGAATCTATAACTTTAAATGTAGATGTTGTACTTGCAAAAAAATCATTGTCTGCAGTTCTGTTACCATGCTCCACAGTAGTAAAAACTTGACCAGGTTTTAGTGTTGGAATAACATCTCTTATAACTACATTTTTTTTAAGCAGTGTTTTTGGAAGTTTTGCAATATCTTCTTTTCTATCACGTCTTAGTAATTCTTCTTTTTTTCTTTTTTCTATATCGGCTTTAGTATCTGTAGTAGGTTTACCTTCTAAAGCAGCTACTTCTGCATTAATAAATTTATATTGTCCAGTTTCTAATTTTTCTGCTAGTCCTTTATTTTCTAAACTTTGCCATAACTTTTCTCCAGGTTTTACTTTTTTAACTTCCTTTACTCTACCTTCTTTCTTTAATCTTTCTAAATCTTCAAGTGGATCTTCTAAACTTAAAAGAAAATCAGAAGTTTCATCTAGTGAAAGTTCTTTCCCATCTACAATTAAAAATGTTTCTTGTTTTTCCTGAGTATTTAAAAATGTTGTATCAGAATATAATACACCATAACCTTGTGCAACTAAAGCTTGATTTATGTCTTGATATAAAATAGAAGAAATACCTTGCTTTTGATACTTCTCATTTATTTCTGTAAAACTTATCTCTACTTTACCATCTACTATTTTAAAGCCTGTAACACCTATACTTTTTCCATCTTTTTTTATCTCAATTTCATAAGTTGTATTTTCTATTCCTTTATCATCTTTTCTTTTACCTGTTCCAGTAAATTCTATTGTTATACCTTCTGTATTTTTGAAAGACTCTGAAAGAGATTTTATAAATTTTAAAGGTTCTTTTTCTACATCAGCTTTAATATCTGTAGACGCAGAAGCTAGTTCTGCACCAGCAACTTCCATTTCTATATTACCTTCAGAAAAAGTTGCTTGTATACTTATACCCGATCTACCATCTTTTCCTACTCTTACTTCATATATCCTTATTTCTGTAGCTTCTTCAAGATTATCTAAATAATCTTGGTCAGTTATATTATACTCTTTTATAAATTCAGCAGGTGTCATTATTCTACCGCCTTTAGATATTCTTTTACCTTCAGGATTAAACTCAGAATATTTAGTAACTTTTAATCCATCTTTTTCAGTAGTTTCTCCTTTATAAGTAGTACCTCTTGTATTAGTTCCTTCAACTTTAGCGTCTGTAGAAACTGTTTCTTCTTCAACAGCAACTCCAGTTTCTTGAGCTATAATAGCTTTTCTGAGTGCTAAAAAATTTAGCGGCATGCCTGCTGTAAAAGCAGGTAAATCCATTAAGAAAATACCATTGTGATATGCGCCTATTCTAGTATTGGCTTCTGTTATTTCTACAGTGTTGCCTTTTTCATCTTTCCAAGGAATAGTTTCCTCTAATTTAAACTGTACATATTTAAACTCAGCTTTTAATTCTGCATTAGATAAAAACTCAGGAGAATTTAAAAGAGCAGTATCTGCTTTTTGTGCAGTTTTTCTTTTAATAAATCTTCCTTTAGCAGGATCTCTAATAAGTTTACCTCCTTCTATTTTTTTATCATGAGTTACTCCTATAATTGCAGTAGGATTTACTTGTTGTCCAGGAGTAAAAGCTCTTTCTAGTTTATTTAAGGATTGTTCTAATTGTTGTTCTAACGTTAATTCTTCTTGCGGTACAGGGTTAGGTTGAGAAGCATCTCGTTCATCTGCAAAATCTAAACTTTGATCTTTAACAGATTCTTCTGAAGAATTAGCTGCCATTAATTTAGCAAATTCCGAAACAATTGCTGGGCCTATCTTAGGGTCTTCTACTAAGTTTTCTCTTACTTCAGAAACAGTATCTCCTATAACAATACCTTTGTCTAATAAACTTTTTCTTATTGCTGCAAATAATCCTGGTTTACCTTCAAGTATTTTTAGAATTTCCGTAGGGCTGACTAATGGAATTAAAGAACTTAAATCTGCTACTTGAGAAGCATCTTGAGGAGAATTTTGATTAATCATTGCTGCTACTTCTGCATCTGCTAAATCTGCTTCTTTTTTAGTCTGTGCATTTACAATAGGAGTATCGCCTGTAATAGACTTCTCGTCCATAGAATTTTTAGTAGTTCTATCAGCTGTCTTAGAATTTTTAGCAGCATTAGCAATTTGCTCTAATACTTGCTTGTGTGCCTCTCCTACATAATGTTCTTCTAATAATTCATAGAATTCAGCAAATTTCTCTGCACCAGATTTAGTAAACAGCATATTGTACATAGTACTTAACTGTGCTTTTTTTACTTTTATCTTTACTAAGTCTTGTAGAATAGGAGCAACTTCTTTAGAATGTAAATTATACCCAACTGGATCTTCAGATTTCCAATCTTGCATTGCAGCTTTGTATAATTCTTTAGCAGAAGTAATCATCTCTGCACTACCGTCATCTTTTCTTACTCCTGTTATTCTTCCTATAATATTTCTAAATACAGTAGGATTGATTTTACCGTCAGTTAAGTCTTGAACTTCTGATTCTAAAGATTTCTCTCTCTCACTAAAGTTTTTATTAGCTGAGTGTAAATATATCATTTGCTCTTTTAGGGCCCCTGTTATATTCTTTGGGTCTTGTAAGCCCTTGTAATCTTTTCTTAAAAAATCTACTAATACTTTAGTGTCGTTGAAAAGAGCATTTACTTCTTTAGTTGCCTTAATAACATTATTAGTTTCATTCCTAACTTTATCTAGGGATTCTTTACGAGTTTCTTCAGTAAAATCTTTTACTCCTTTAGTAGCAAACTGATCGTTAAAGTTAGCAAGAGGTAACGCTTGAAAAGCATCTAAGTCTTGAAAAATAGTATCTTCTAATCCTAGTTGTATTCTTGTAGATACAAATGAGTGCATTGAAGAATGTTCCGAATTCTTAAATCCATACTTATCTCCTGCTGCTAATGCTGCATCTTGGTCTTCTTGAGTAGTTACCCCACGGGCCATGTTATCATAGTTGGCCTTTAGTGCATCTTGAGTAGAATTAGTATTCTGGTATTCAGCGTTAACTGCATCTTGGGCCCATTTTTGTTTAAGTTCTTTACGAGCTTCTCTAGCTCCTCCGTAAGATGCCCAGCCTTTTTCTAACTTACCTGTTTCTTTATTAATTCTCATAGGAAGACGTAGTCCCACCATCCCCATTAAGAATCCTATAGTCATTGAATCTTGTCCTTCAGTTGTTCCTGCATAGTTTCTAGCAGCAGTATTCATTGCTGATAATAATCCAATAGAAGTTTCTCTAGAATTCTTAGTATATTTTGCAGTATAGTAATCAGCTAATCCATGTTCAAGAACTCCTTGAGAGAATTCTTCAAACCCTTCTGTCACCCCTGACTTTAACATTGCTCCGCCAATAGCAGCGGTACGACCCCATTTTCCTAATACTTCCGATCGTGCTTGTCTTTGACCTGCTTTATTAATAACAGTTCCTGTAGACCTTAAAGGACTTAATCTTGACAATGCTTGATTAACTTTATAACCTCCTGCAAATATCTTAGGAAATTGCATCATATTGGAAAAGCCTACTAACGGAATATTAGTAAACCACGCATACTCGGAAGCATCTCCAGCTTTTTGTTTGTATAGCGCCATCTCTGCTTCTGTAGGAGGCTCGCCATTTAACTCACCGTGCTTTGCTAGTAAACTTTCTAGTGTGCTGTCATAAGTATCTCTAGCTATTAGAGAAGACTCATAGCCAGCACTTCTTACCATGGAAGTAGCTGTGCCTAAAGTAGCTCTATATTTCTGTGAAAGTACTGCAACTTGTTTAGCTTTTTGATAATCAGTTAGAGTTTCTAATCCTCTAAGTACCTTCATCCCTTTAGGAAGTAGTAAGTTAGTTCCTTTTATTCCTAAAGTTCCTAATTCGCTAGCTCCTCTTGCAAATGTTCTAGTAGCTTGGGCTCCTAATCTAGCTGTATTTGCTACTAATGCTGTACCACCTGTCATTGCTCCTAAAGGAACTGCAAGCATTTCTGTGATAATAGCTCCTGCAATAAAAGAAACTGCAGGCGCAATGTCTTTATTTAAAGATTTCATTGGATGTGATACAAATCTAGAGAAGAAATTTTTCTGACTTCCGTCCTCGTTTAGATCATAATCTGAACCTCCGTATACTGCAAATTTACTATTAAGTCCTTCTTCCATGGTTTCCCATGCATCAAACATTCCGTTATTAAAAATATTTTGAGCATCCCAAGTAAATAAACCTTTACCTATTCCATATACTACAGGTATTATACCAGCTGCAGCTAACCCAATATTTCCAATTAATTTAGTAGCAGTGTTTCCTACTTCAGCAAGAAATCCTTGATTCTCATCTAAATCATCTAAGAATTTATCTACACGTTTATCGTATAATTTTTCTTTATAAGCTGCATAATCTTTTATCTCATGATTAAATCGGATACCATATTGATCTTGGCCCATTAATTTAGTCATACGAGAACCGTGTTCATTTAAGAACTTAGCTCTTTCATCAGGGTCTCTAATTCCTGCAGCTAAATCTACAGGAGTATAAAGTCCAATTGCTCTAGGGTCAACATTAAAGTCTGTACCCATAATAGGGTTAACTGCTACTTCAGCAACATTTCCTAATTTTTGTGCAAATGCTTGTTCAGCAGTTTTAGGTTCTTTATAGACATCAGAAGGTTTAGAAACAGGTAAAATTGAATAAGTTCCTCCCCCTTCTTTCCCAGTATCTATTCCTTTTAACTTAACTGGTTTCTCTTCTTCTTCCATAAAATATTTTATTATTCAAAGATACTTAAAATTTTATTATACTTCTTATTTAGCAAGTCCTTGTAATGCTACTCCTGGATTTGTAAATGCAGGTACATAAGTAGTTTCTTGCCATCCAGATGTGTCATGTACTAAATCTCTTTTAGCACCTGTTCCATAAGTTAAATCTATAGAATATAATTGAGTAGGAAGATTATCTATAGAATTTAAAGTTTTTCTGCCAACAGGTTCGTATGTAGAAGCCCCCGATCCATGAGTAGTAACTTTATTAATAGTTAAATTAACTGCTCCGTCTTCTACTTTATAAGTTAATACAAATCCTGAAGAAGTTCCATCAGGTTGTCCATCAGGACCTAGATTTTGTTGGAATGCTGCAGGTCCTTGAATAATTTCTGTAGCAGTATGTTTATTTTCTACAGCATCTTGTATTCTGGCTGCCATTTCTGAATAACCTTTTCTTCTATCAGGATTTGAAATTAATCCAATTTGTGCATAATTTTTAAGATTTTGTAAGTATTTTTCTCCTGCATCAGCTGCAATAGCAGTTTTAGAATACTCTACATAATTCTTTTCTGCAGGAACTGCAATACTTGCATTAGTAGTTACACCAGGTATTTTTATATATAAATCTGTTGGATTTGCTTTTTTCCAAGCAGCAACTTCAGCAGCATTTACAGAAACAGTTTCTGCATATCCTTTTTGAGTTCTTACTTGAGCTGCTATATAACTATTAGCAGTTGCGGCATCTGTGAATTTTCTATCTATTACATAACGAACTACAGGATGATCGTTTTGATCAGTTCCAGCATAGTGCCACACTGGATTATAAGCAGCTAAATCGAAGTCTTGTTGTCCTGGATCTGTAGTAGTTGCTCCTGTAGCAGGGTCCATGCTTACTCTTTCTACTTTAGATTTTCCACTTTGATTATTTTTAATATACCCTTCCATTATTGTTACAGCGCCTCCTGTATAAGTATCCAAAGACTTATCTCCAAATACTTCAAGAGGAGTAGAAGCAGATGCTAATTTTGCTGATAAATTCCAATTATAATCTTGCATTAAAGTTTCTGAAAATTTAACTAATTTAGTCTTAGGAGTAGCTGTTCCGTACATTATAGGCAGAGTTCCTCCTGCAGGAATTAATCCTTTATTCTTAGCTTCTATTGCTAATTGACCTTCAGGAGATAGTGGATCTAATTTAGGATTAGGGTCTATTACTCCTTCTTTAACAGTATTTAAATAAGATATATTACCCTCTTGCAATAATCCTAAGAATGTTCTAGTATCTTTTTTAGCAGTAGTAGCCCACAATTCTCTTAATTCAGGGTCATTGCTTACATTTCTTTCTATTAAATTTTCTAAAGTTTTTCCTTCATTTACAAGAGATAGTTCTACTCCTTTTTTCTTTTCTACTAATGCTTGTCTTTCATCCGCAAGTAATTTTTTATCTTCAATAGTAGTAGCTTTACTTAGTTCGATTTCTTTAAGAGTTATTTCGTCTCCTACTTCTTTAATTCCTTTTTCTAATGCTCCTAATCTAAGATCTACTATATAAGTATCTTTAACAGTGCTTCTTGTTTCATCGTATCCAGGTACTTCAGGTAATTCTGGATATTGAGATAAAATAGGAATTTTATTAAAAGGAGTATTATCTAATTGTTCTTTAGTATTTTGACTCCATACGTAAGCAACTTCTTCTTCTGCAGATGATGTAGCAGTACCTGACACACTTCTGCCTGGTTGAATAGTTGCCATAGTTATATTAGCAGTTACTAGAGGCATTTCTTCTAATTTCTTAACTGCATCGCTATGTCTTGTCTTAGCAGCTTCATCTACTTGCTGAACTTCTTTTTGACCTAATTTTGCAAAATCTACTAAATCAGAAGCAGCCATTCCTAATTGTCCAAATTTATTAGTAGCAGCTTCTTTATAATATTTTTCAGCTAGAACTGCACTAGTACCTGTTTCTTTAGCTTGGGATATTTCTGCCATAGTTTGATTTAACTGGGCATTAAGTGCTGCTATTTGTTTAGGATCTTTAACACTAGCTATTTGATTCTTTAATATTCCTACTGTTCCTTCTAAGACTCCATCTTGGAATTCTTGCCCTTTAGGTCCCTGAGAATTAGCATAAAAACTATAGTCTGCATCTTCTTGTACCCAATCTTTATACTTATCTGAAGTAGCTAACATACGCTGTATTTCTCCTGCTACTTGTTCTAAATTTCTATAATCTAAAGTAGTTTCTACACGTGTTTTTACTCCAGGAGAAGTTTCTATATACTTTCCAAGATCAGATTCCTGCTGTGTTACTGCCATTCTAGCTAATTCTAAAGATTCTTTACGCATATCCTCCTCCATATTTTTCATACGAGGTTGAAGACTGATAGCAGTGTAATCTTTCTCTCCCTGATTATAATTTGTACCTTTAAACTCTCCTAGAGTCTTCATTTTCCAAAAGTCCATATCTCTTTGAGAAATATCTCCCTTTTCTACTCTAGCCTTATGCTCTGCTTCCATTTTTTTATAACCTTCATAGTTACTCTTAATAGAAGATAACTCAGGGTCACTATTAAACATTTTGTTTAAGTCAGCAATTTGTTGTGTAGCTTGACGGTAGTTTTTAGAAGTACTAAGATTAGTAGCTATTTCGTTTGTTTTCTTTTCTAATAACTCCATCAGTTCTTTACTACGAGGATCATCTTGATTTAATCTACTCATTTCAAAATCTACATTAGCAGCAAGACTTTTGGCAGTCTCAAGTTTCTCAGACATCTGAGATAGAGGTTGCGCAAAAGCCTCTAATCCTAAAGGCTTGTATTCAGTTTTTAATGGTGTAGAATATGGAGTTATCATAATTATACTGTTTTATTGTCTTCTTTTTTCTTGTCTTTTGCAGCTTTATCAGCAGCTAATGATTCTTTTAATCTTTGCACGTAAGGAGTATACTTATAACTATAATTACCTTCACCAGCCATTGCATTAAAATCTCCTGCCATTGCATTATTAGTAAGCATATTTTGATAATCTTTAAATCCTGTAAAAGTTTCTTTTTGAGCTTCTGCTTTAGCATTTTTCATCTGAGCTTCTAGTTGCCATTTCATTAATTTAGCATCTACTTTATTTTTATTGTTATATTTAGCCGCTTCTGTTTTAGATAGATTATCCGCATTTTCTTTAGCTGCTAATATTTCTGCACGGGCAAGAGCATTCTGATGACTTAAATTTCCTAAATTAGCAGCAACTGCTCCTGGATTACCCATGTTTCTTAATGCTGCATAAGCATGTGCTGCTTCTTCTTGTGCCGCTCGTAACTGCGGATTAACATTTTGTAAGTAAGGGTCATATTGCGCAGCCATGTTTTCAGGCAAAGGCATTTGTTTAGCCAAGAATCCTTGATAAGCGTTATAAGCAATAGGAGCCATATTAGCAGCAAATGCTCCTAAACTTTCTCTATTTTCGTAATTAGACTTTACAGTATCTTGTCCAGTTTTAAATCCTTCTATAGGAGTATTTAAACTTTTATTATTATAATTTTCATTGCTTAATCCTAGTGAAGATTGTAATCCATTATTTTGTGTCCAAGGATTTATCATTGTAGGAGTTTGTAAACTAGGCTTATAAGGAAGAATATTACCAAAAGTATCTCTTCGGAGTCCTCCTCCTGGATCAAAGTAATGATTCATATTACCTCCCATAGCAAAGTTATTACCTCCTTGATTTTTAGCCATATATTCTGCTCGTTCTCTTGCTAATCTTTCTTGAGTAGTTTCTGCTGTTTGAGGTCCTGCATTTGCAATTCTTGCAACACTTGCAGCTCTCTCTGCATTAACAGCATCTCTATGTGCTATTGCTTCAGGAGAATTAGCTGCTTCTGCTATATATTGAGGATACTGATAATTAGCTACCATAGTATTTCCATTCATAGTATTACCTCTTTCAGGCATTGCTATTCCTTGATTAGCTGAAGTAAATCCCGCAGTACCTCCTGTAGAAGCTGCAGGCGCAGGGGGAGTAGGTAAATATTCTAAAGGTTTTGCAGGGTCAATAAAAGTCCCCCCGCCATACCCAGCGGATGCGTTTGATTTATATATAGCCGTTGGGCGGAGTCCTGTTGATTCATCAACTTTATAAGCTCCTGAAGCATCAAAAGCATCACGATATACGGGGTCTTTTGGATCTATAAGAATTTTAGTATTATGGATACTTTTATTACCTGCCATTGTCTCATTATATAATTTTAATTGAGCAGCGTAATTAGGATTTAATGTTCCTTTGCTAGTAGTGCTTGCAGCAGCAGTTACAGGGGGATCACCTGGACCATCAAACATTCCTCCTGCAGCATATAGATTACTTAAGCCTTGTCCCATAGGACCTGCACTGTTTTTAAAGTTGGGGTATGCAGTAGAGAATTGATGTCCTCCGTATTTAGCAAAATTAGAATTAATATCATCTTGTGGTTGTTGATTATAACCTGCTATACCTGCTTGAACAGCACTATTAATCATATTTTGTTGTTGTTGTTGTGCAGCTAATTGTTGTTGGTTATATGCTTCTGCTTGAGAGGCTTGATTTAGGTCTATGGCAGTTTGATTCTCTGCATATTTATCTTTACCCCAAATCCCTTTAGCAGAATCAAATAATTGAGCACTACCTGGATCCATAAGATTCCACGCCATTTTACCGAAATTTTGAGCAGATGTATCTTTAGCAAAATCGGTAATTCCTTTAATTTGTCTTGTATGTATAGGAGTCACTGCCTCATTTGAAGAAGCTTGAAAGCCTTTTTTATAAGCTTTCTCTCCAGTTTCAGGATTGACATTTGAAGTTAACATTCCTTGATATGCATTCTTTGCTGCAAAAGCAGGTGCTAGAGCAGGGAAGATTGTTTGTACTGTACTATCTCCTATTTGACTAGCTGTATCTCCGTATGCTGATGTTTTTGCATCTTGACTCATATCGGATTTATTTATTCTATTTATATCAGCCCCTGCATTTACTGCAGATAAACCCATTTGAGCATATTGTCCTCCAGATAATCCATTATTTCCAGTAGCTTGTTGAGTATTTAAACCATTTGTAGTAAGTCCTTGATTATTTAAACCATAATAATTTCCAGAATCATTAAAATTAGACCCTGGCATAGTACCTCCACCATAAAACTGTCTAGATAAATCTCCACCATATTGATACATACTACCTCCGTATTTATTAAGAACATCTACTGATTGCATAGGCAAAGGCATAGTAGTAGTTGCAGTTGGCATCATCATTGCATCGTTTACTGGCATTGCTGGCATTGCAGGAGCTGGTGTTGCTGTTGGTGCAACAGGTGTAATAGCATCGTCTTTTTTAGTACTAGCAACTACACTTCCTAAAGCACCTATCCCTGTGTTAATTAAACTATTAGTTCTTTGTTCTTTAGCAATAGCTGCAGCTGCATTAGGGTCATTGGCTAATCTTTCTGCAGTTTCTTTTTCACTTGTGTCTGTTATATTATTATTTACTATACCTTCAGCAGCGCCTACTAAAGCACCTCCTCCAGGAATAGTAGAAGCAGCGGCTTTACCTGCTCCAAAAGCAACGTCTCTAGCAACTTCTTTAAAGTCTGCACCTGTACCTACATTTCCTAATCCTGCTCCTAAACCTCCTGCTACTGCACCTATTGCAGTACCGTATCCAGGAATTTTAGCAATTAATGGAGCAGCCGCAGATAATCCTGTACCTATAGCACGTACTACTCCTCCTCCTTTATAAGAGTGTTCATCTATTAAATGTCCGCCATATTCATACATTCCTCCTCCGCACTTGTAAGACATAGGACCTCCGTATTGCATAGGCATTTGTGGGGCACCTTGTTGCTGTGCCATCATTTGTTGCATCATTGCAGGATCCATAGGAGGTTGTCCTTGACCTTGCTGTTGCATCATCATCATTTCTTCAGGAGATGGTTGTCCTTGAGGCATTTGCTCTTGAGGCATACCTTGTTCCATTCCTTGAGGAGGCATTCCTTGAGGTTGATAAGATTGTGCTATTTGTTCTAATGCATTAGGGTCAAGAGCTTGAATCTCTGCTAGTTTCTTCTCTACAGCTTTTTGTTTAAATGCTTCTTGAGCATTCATTAGATTATCTAAATCTCTTTGAATAGCATTAGTTTCTATAGTATCATTTTCTCTACGAGAATCTTTTCTATTAGCAATTTTAGAAGCTTCGGCAAAATCCTTATTTACAAAATTAGGCTTAAGATTAAATTCTTGTGCAGTTTCTTTATCTATTTTTAAAGTCTTAGAAAATATATAATCGGCAGCATTTAATTTAGTCTCTCCTTGTTCTACTAAGTTAGTTCCTCCGTCAGGAGCTTGTCCTTGAGGTATTCCTCCTAAAGGACTTTCTTCGTGAGAACCTCCTGAATTAAATTCAGTAAGTTGCCCCATTGGACCTCCTTCAGCAAAACGTTTATTGTGCATATTAGTCCTAATTTTATTTTGCACTTCTTTAGGTAGTGCATGAAATCCTGAGTTATTTAGAGATCCTCCCATAGCATTAAAAGTTGATTTACCGCTACCGAACCATCCTTTAGGAGCGCTCATTTGCATGGCCTCGCTTGCAGGAATAACTACAGGTGCAGAATTAGTAGGTATGTAATCGGCTTGGGCAGGACTAGTTGAGATTTCTGGTCGTACTCCAAGTGTATTTGTTTCTATTAGTTCTAAAGGTTTAGTGGGTAAAGCAGGAACTATCTCAGGAGTTTGTCCTGCTTCAGAAGTACCTAGTTTTACTTTAGATGTGGTAGGGCCAAAGCTTTTAGGTCTTGTGTCTCCAGAAAGAGGACTCTTTTCTTTAGGCAGTACATAGTTATTATAAAGAGTTGTTCCGTAATTAGTAGCAGTTGCATAACCTGCTTTCTCTAATCCTTTAGCAAAGTCTTTAGCTGTTTCCGCTAATAAAGCGTCTTTGTAGTTACTATTTGTTTCTAAAAATACTCTATGAGCTTGAAAGCCGTCAAAGGCATTATCAAAAGCCATAAATTTATTCGTAGTAGGTACTGTTTTTCCATCACGTACTTCAGGGGTACCTGTAAGAGCGCCTACTCCTACGTTAATACCTCTAGCAATTAATCTATCTCTAACAGCTTGAGTATGAGCTTGTATTCCAAAATAATTATAATTAGCTCCCATATGAACACCTCCTCCAGATTCAAATTGCCATTGTCCAGCAACTACTTTAGCTTGTTCAGGGGAATTACCCACAGCCTCTGCTAATAACTTAGCTTGGTTATAAGTTTGAGGTTCAGATATTCCTAAGCTAAACCATTGTAAAGCTTTCTCTCTATTTACTCCTGGTCTACTTAAGTAGGCTTCTACGTTAGGTGGTAAATCTCCGTAAGTTAAATCTTCTGGCATATACGTAATTTTATGTGTAAAGATACAATTTTTTATTTATTTTTTTAATATTATAATCCTTTAGGTTCTTGTTGCCAAGGATTTGCTAATAAAGTTGCTATTCCTGCTGCAGGAACTACTCCCCATGCTTTATTAAATAAATTAGCAGCTGCTTTACTATTTTTTATTATCTCAGGAAAATTTTTATTTATGGGTGTTCGACCATGATATATTTCATTTAACATATCGTCAGCTTGTTCAGAAGTTATAACATCACTAGGAGTTAAATTAAAATGTTTTCTACTTTCCATTAATCGTGCATGTATTTCTGTCGGATCAATTAAATAATCGATATGTTCATGATAATCTGGATGTTCTTTTTTAAGGCTATTAACACGGTCAAAATCTATTGCATCTTTAATAATTTTTTCTTGATCTGTCAATTTTAAAGTTTTTTCTTTTAACCAATCATGTCCTAATTCATGTACTCCTGTACTTAAACGTTTTTCAGGACTTAAAGTTCTTGAAATCCAATTACCATGTCTAGTATGTGCAGGGGTAGTAGCTAATGCGTTAGGATAATTAAAATTAAAAAAGGTATCAGGAGAAGGCGGAGGGGGAGGAGAGAAAGGGCCATTTGGAATAAAAGTATTAGTATTTTTTTCAAAAGGCAGAAATTCTCCAGGAATATCATTGTGAGTATAACTAACTCCTAAATTTCCTTTATGAATATTAGGGTTATTTAACTGTGGATATTCTACAAATTGATTTAATAAAGGGTATTCTTGTAATCTTCCTGAAGGATCGTATCCACTAGAAAATTTAATTGCTTCTTCTAAATTATGTTTAGCAACAGGTGAATCAGCAACTTTACCAAATACAGAGTGATTATCAGATAATTTTAAACCTTCTTTATAACTATTTAATATTTTTTCTTGAGTAGCAGGATGTTGCACCCAATCTTTTGTCCAATTTTCAGCTTCTCGTAATGTTTCTTGTCTACCAGGAGTTTTACTTGCTATGACTTCATTTATAAAAGAAGACTGTGGTAATTTTCCTTCTATGTTTATTAATTTATTAGCATAACTTTTTGCTAATTGATTACCCATTAATGGTGCACCTTTTAATCCTAATAAACCTAAACCTAATTCTGTTGCTCCTTGTATATAATTACCTTCTCCATATTCTCTTCCTGCATGTCCTCCCCAATTGCCAGGATTCCATACACTAAATACATCATTAATACCTAAGCCTCTTTCTTGTCCAGTAGCCTTTAACCATTTATCATAATCAGGACCTTCTTCTCCTAAACCTTCTGCCATTCCAGGTATATAAGCTTGGTCACCCAGTATTAAATTTGCTGCCATTAACAAAGGTTGATTTAAAGCAGCATTAGTTCTATCTAATACTTTTTCACCAAAAGACATTTTATTATACTTGTCCCATTGTTCTTTTTTAAATTTAGCTTGTGCTTCCTTTTCAGCTTTTTGTTGTGCTTTATATTCAGGAGACTCCATGTATGCTGCATTTTGTATAGCTGCTAATGTTTGATCAGCAGTTACATCTCTTGTATTATCTGCAACAACAGGTTTTAATTTTTCTTGATAATTAATTGGAGTATTTTTATTATACTTTGAATTAGGTATTTGTTTTGCAGGTTTTTGAAATAAAACATTTGTAGCTCCAGCATCAGGATGTGTGAAAGAAGTTGGGTCTATGTATGCAGATTTACCTACTAAAGGTTTAGCTTGTGCATTTAATAATGCTGTACGTTTTCCAGTAGGGTCTTGTACCGCAATAAAAGCTCCGTTAGTATTAGCAGTTCTTATTGTCCAACCACTTGCACTTTTTCTATATTCAGCACCTGGTCTTCCTGCGTAAGTATATATTTGTCCTCCTCCTGCGTAAGAATTATTTAAAGCTCCTCCGTTTGCATATACTAAGTCTTTACCTTCTCCTGACATCTCAGGTGTATTAGACATCGATAATATGCTCCCGCCCGTGCGAGTGATGTGGTCGAGTGGCATATACATTTGTTGTCTAGTAGAAAGATTATCTCCTAAAGTACCTCCAAAGTTATATACAGCGGGATACTGCTGAGGAGAAGAAGCATAAACGCTGTTGTGCAGATTATTTCCTCCTTGTTTAAAACTGTCTTCAGGTAATGAATATTTACCTTGGAACTGTCCTCCGTCTTTAAAATAATTTCCTGGCTGAGATGCATATACACTAGATGCATAATCGAAGGTTCCTTGGTCTTCTCCAAAAGGTCCCCCTTCTCTATACATATTTCCTAAAGGACTAGCGTAAGTGCTGTTTAATAATCTACCATTAATATCTCTATCGTGTAGTGGGCCTCCGTCTGCAAAGGGAAGAGCAGTAGTATCTCTGAAAATAGGAGTTCCTGGGAAGTTATAATAGGTCGGTATATTTTTAGCTAACTTTTTCATTAGAACATTTGTACATCGTAGTAAGACATTAAATTATTCATTATTAACTGCTGATTATTTCGATTGTCAAAGTATAAAGTTACAATAAAATATGAACTTCTCAAACGTCCTTGATTATTAGCTGTATTAATATCTCTAGGAATTTTAACTCTCCATTTGTCAAATTTTCTTTTAATTCTTCCTGAAGAAAAAGGAATTATTCCTGTATCTTGTACTTGATTCTGTATTCTGAATCCTGTTATAGTACGAGTTCTGTCTACTACCTTAGCATCATCTCTTACAATAGAGTTATATTCTAAAGTTCTTAATACTTTATTTATATCAGCATTAGGATTAATTACTAAGGTAATAGAAGCTTCTTCTATGTTTCCATAGAATTCTCCCCAAGGACCTATATTATGAGTGTATACGCTTATACTATCACGCTTGCTTCCAGGCCCAGAAGTCATTAATATATCACCATTGTCCATCCATATTTGCGGAGTGGCAGAATACATAGAAGAAAATTCTCCAACTAGTTCATCAAATACTATAGACTTATCTAAAGTAGTTATATCAAAAGTTACAGAGTTAGATAAAATAAGGTAAAGATTAGTATCGTTATCTTCACCTGTTGTTACTTCTGTAGTTATTTGTACATAATATCCTGGGCTTATTTCTAGTATATCTCCTGGATAATAAGTAGTATCTTTGTCTATTTTAGAAATGTTAATTCCTGAGCCTAAAAAAGTAAAGATAATTTCATCATTAATTTTATCTCTACCAATGGCCATACCTCTTCTTAAGATAGCATTATCTCCTCTGTCAGTTTTTCTACTAAAAATTGCATTAGGTAAACTTTGTAAAAAACTATGTATTCCTTTTTCAGATAAAGGATTTAATCCTGATTCTCCTCTTGCTCCTACAGCTACACTAAATAATTTCCTGTGAACTGCATCAAAGAAATAAATAGCAGTATTAGTTGCTTTAATTCCATATTGATGAATACTACCGTGTTCCTTAGAGATATATAAATGCTTACCAAATCCTTGACCTGTACCTAATTGCGTAGGAATACCGTCCGTAGTAGTAGTCATGGCTCTAGGATTAATGGCATAAGTTCCTATTCCTTTGTCTTGAATAAAATATACTAAGTCTTTCCAGTTAAGTATTTTATTAATAGGACCATAGTCATCTATATCATAGTAATCATTAGTTCCAAACTTTGTCCAAGAATCTATTAACTCTTCATTGATTTTTACTTTGGATAAATAAGCTCGTATATCATTTCCTCCACAGTCTCCGTCATTTAAAGGGCTAACTCCAAAAGCTAAATCTTCGTTTTCTCTAGAATATGCTGTGTTGTATGCATACATGTCTGTACCTATCCCATATCCGTAAGTAGTATTATTATTTTCTTGTCTTAATACTACTTCTTCTACACTTGTAGTTAAGTACTTAACTCCTGTTTTAAGAGTGGTACCGTGTGCAAGGTCTATATTGATAGTAGATTCCATCGTATATAATTCTGTTCTAGAAGAATTAGATAGGTAGTCTCTTTTGGGACTTTGCTGCTTATAAAATACTGTATTTAAAGACATAGTTGCGGTCTGCAGTGTGACAGTATTTAAGAAAATATCTCCTCCAAATACTCTAGGACTTGTGTTTGCTTTGTCTATTACAGGGGATGCTACTTGGAATATATTTGTTTCTAGGACAGATTGATCAAATCCTCCGTAAACTTCTAATTTAGGAATTACAGTATCTACAATAGGAACTGCAATATCTAGTGTTGAGATATCTAAAGGACCCACTCCAGAAGGAGTATTAAAATATTCAGTGCCAGGAACTGTAGGGACACCGTTTCCTGTAATAGGGTCTAAAGAAATTTTTTCTATATTCCCGAATATATTACTTCCTCCTTTAAATAGAATAGATTTAATTGTAGTAGTCCCAGAATTTAATTCTGGATCATTTAAATGGGAATTAGAAGGTCCTGTACTAAAATTATCAGCAGCATAATAATTCCTCATCCACTCCCCAGTATTAATTTCTAAAGAAGATTCTGGACTATTTTCACCGTAATTGTTATCATCATCCATTTTAATGTAACGATTTTTTTTCCATTTTCTAATATTTTCTATGCTGTTAAAAGAAACAGGATCGGTAGTAGTAGCATTATTCCGTTTATCTATACAAGTACCTGATAAATCTATTCCACTTAAATCTTTATCAGGAACTGATGTGTCTTGTTGTAGCTGAAAGTCTGTATAAGCACCTGTAATTAATAAGCAAGGAGCTGTAGTAAAAGTAGTTGCTATATCTTTTACTGTGTTAAAATCGTAACTTATTTCTGGAGAAAAGTATCCTAAGCAAGTTGGCTGTATAATATAATCCGCATAATCTCCGTGCACATTATTATTTAATGTATTAAAAGTGCCTGGATTTTTAAAAATTAAAGGAGGAGGTCCTATAGGGTAAACAGGCATTAGGTGGTAAACATTAGTACTACTATTTACTCGTAAATCCCAATTTATTCCTGAACCTGGAGATATTACTGGATTATGCCAGAAAGGTTTTATAATTCCTTGAGTTAATCTCCTAGTATCAGCAATGTTTCTTTTTACTCTTACTATTTGATAACTAGTAATAATTGCTAGTAACTCAGGCGGAAAATTAAAAGTAAATTCTATCCCCATAGCATAAGCAGTAGTTTTTGATGATGCTACGTTACTAAGAGGAAAATAGTCAGTTCCTGATGAATTAGGAGTAGCATCTTGTTCAGAGATATCAGGGAATTTAATATCTCCAATATATTCTACAAAAGAAGCTTCTCCTTTTACGTTATAAAAGATTATACCAAATCTATAAGTTTCTCCGCGTTTATAACCTCGCAACAATCCTGAGATAAAAGGAGAGGCATTGTTGGGGTACGTAGTATTGTTATAAACGTAACCGTCTTGTAAATCATGCGCATATGTATCAGGTACGTTAGCTACGTTAGCAAATCCTACGGTAGCATTATTACCATCTACAGTAAACTTTTCTAAATGAAATTTATAACTAATATTAGGACCTTCTCCTCCTAGAGTAACTCCGTCAGATTTATATCGGTACTGTTCGTTTACATGCCAATCAGAATCCCAATGAGCATCTAAATTATAGTTAGTATTAAAAGCTAAATCTAGTTCTGTTTTAACTGGTCCAAGAGGATTTTCAGTATTCCAATCGTTACCTAAATAATTATATCTTTTAGTCTTTGCGTCAAAGATTCCAGGTATTATTGCTTGTACATCAAAAACTGAAGATTTAATATTAGCTACTACTAAGGAATTATCTTTTTGTGTAAGAGTTTTACAAGTTTTAAAAGGGTAGTTCTTAAGAGTATAAGTAAAAAATTCAATAGGGAAACTCCCTGTCTCGTTTCCTGTTATAGTAAATTGTAAAGAAGTTCCAATAACATCTTTAGTTTCTATATATGTAACTGAAGGAGTTCCTGCTAAATCTTCATGAAATACAGAAATAATATCCATTTCTTTAAATACCCCTACGTAGTCGGTAGTATCTATAGTTACTTGAATAGCTTTTCCAGAATTAGTTCCTTTAATATTTCCTCGATATTGTGCAGACTGTCCTAAAGATTCTGAAGTATCAGTAATGTGTATTAAATTACTAGGAGGAGATATTAGTGTTTCTTTACCGTCATCTGTGCGTAGAAGATAAGCAACTTGATATTCTCCTACTAGCAAACTTCCACTTCCTAAAATAGCTGTTAACAGTGGCTGTTGGTAAGTTACTGCAGGAAAGATATCTATTAAGTTAGGATCGAATGTAAGAATGTTAGGGTCAGAAATATTAATCGATCTTAGGTAGTTCTCAAAATCTGTCCAGTAAACTCTTTGAATACAGTCAGACTCGAATCTTCCTATAGCTTCGATAGGATTTGTTTTATTAAAATTTAACTCTGTTGCTGTATATAGTAACTCAGGATATATAGAATTATCTACTACTCTAGTAGCAGGGTTGTATTTTACTAAATAAATCCAACCACCAATTCCCGAATCATCTGCTACAAATAAAATAATCTTATCTCTAATTGTAGTATATCCAATTATCTCGCTCAATCCTGAACCTTCTTGGGGCACAGAAAAAGATTCTACGTTACCTTTTATATTAGTAAAAGACCCCATAGATTCTCCTGTAGTCGTAGTTATTCTAATATCTACGGCATTAATATAATGAGTATTAGGGATACTGTCATAGCCAGCATCCTTATTCATTCCTTGGTATGCGTTAACTTGTTTTTCCATTATGTAGTAGCTGGATTACCTCCTTGAGTACTTTGACTAATAACATTAATAGTAGATACTAAACCTATGCCTGCTTTTGGCCTAAACTTACGTTGTTCAGGGAGTTGCATATTAGCAAAGAAAGAAGCATGTGCTTGTAGGTCAGGTATAGTTCTTACTACACTGTTTTTAACACTTTCTGCTTCATCAACGTTATGCCATTGTTTAGCATGATTAACTGCTTGAGCAAAGTACCATTCTTTATCTCGTTCTATAATCTGAAACTTATCAGCGGTTAATTCGTTGCGTATCCACAATTTTCTTGCTATTTTATGAGCAATATAATGTGCTCCTGCTTCCAACCATTGTTGTTCTGCAGGAATAGTAGGATAGCCACATTCGTCCGTAGGAATAGCGCTGTAAGACATTGCTAGTATTCCCGCATGCATTGATGGGAAAATGTATCCTTGGCCAACTGTGTAAGTTTCTCTAGATTCAGTAGTGTAGTCCCGCTCGTCACGGTGATATCTCTTGTGAAAGTAATCTGTTTTCCAACGCATTGGAAACATTTTACCTCCTCCACATTCTGCTTCCTCAATAGAAGCAACACCTGTAACGTGAGCTACTTGCCCTATTTTGTATAAATCAAAAGGTAAATCTCCGCGTCCATCACAGATTTCAATATAAGCAATTTTCTCCTCCATAGTCACACCTACATTAGTGTGAGCCATAAATTCTGCTAACCATTCTATTCCTTCCTCTTCGTGGATATCGTAGTTAAAGCCGAAATCCCTGATGGTTTTATCAAGGATTGCTTTATATGAAACTGTCTTTCCTGCGTACATTACATTAGGCCTTTAAGTACTGATTCTAATCTACTTGCGATTCCTTCAGAAGACTCATCTTTGTTAGGGTCTTCTGTGCTTACAGACTTTTCGTCTGAGTATTGCCAGCATCCGTCTTTATCTTTGTATCTTTTACAGATAGTAGTAATAAATCCTCCGTCTACTTGTTCTACTTTAGTTTCTTCGTGACTACCGTCTTCAAATTCTTTTCTAGTAATCTTTACTATTGATTCTACTCCTTTTGAAGAACCTTCGTTTTCTATTGCTTCATTATCCATAATAAAATACTTTACGGTTTGGGTCTTTTACTATCTTAGCTATTAATCTAGAATATTGTCTAGAAGCTTTGAAAGTATAAAAACTTTTAAATTTTAAATTAGCAGTTACCTTATCCCAATAATGCTCATAAAACTCTTGGTCTGTATGATCGTTCTCGTGATATATAACTCTCTTATTAGTTGTATTTACAATCTCATCTCTAGTTAATCCTGGATATTTAACATGCCAGAATTCCCAAGTTGCTTGCCAATTAGGTTTAAGACTTTTAGATCTTTCTCCATTAACTTTAAAAAAATTAAGATGGCTACTGCGTATTCTTAATTTTCCTACTTTAGTAATCTTTAATTCTAAACCTGTTTCTACAACTGCTGTGCTGTAAGTTTCTAATAAATCTTTTACAAAAGCATTATAAGCAGGTTTATCTACTAATGTTTCTTTGGCATTCTTTTGATAAAATGAAAAAAAAGCAGCTTTCTTAATTCCTCCTGCAAGTTTTCCTTTACCTCTTTTTAAATAATTATTACTGTCCTCCACTTTGTTGTTGTTGTGGTGCTCCTCCGCCTCCTTGGCCTGGAGAATCTGTTCTTTGGTCTTGTGCATTATTAGCATTATCATAAGGGAAACCTCCTTTTTGAATCAACTGTTGTAATATGTAAGGTTTAATATATGCCCACATCCATTGATTAATAGGATAAGGGTCTGTTGGTAACCAACAACTATGATTAGTTTCGCAATTTAAGAAATCTCCTAAAGATGTTGGGTCTTCAAAAATTCCTCTAACTGTAATATATTTAAGCATCATATTACTAGGATTCTTACTAGTAACATACATATAGCCTCCATATAGAAAAGCATATACAGAATTCTTAGTTGTTCTTCCGTTGCCTACGTAAGGCACTCTAGAATAATCTATTAGTAAAAATCTAGGTTGCATTATATCTGCGGAGCCCACTGAAACTATTCCTTTAGTAAAAAAGAATTCTATAGTATTAGGTATTTTCTTTTTAGTTCGTAGTACTTGACATCCCGTAGGAACTGTTATGCAACAATCAATAGGACTAACAGGTTCTAGTTCTAGGCAATTTAGATCCTGAATAATATAAGGATCAATGCTTCTGTTTTTATTATATTCATTTCTTAGCCATAGAGATCTTTGCTCGTTAATTAAGTCTGTATAGAACTCATACGAGTAAGATGACTCTATGGAGTTAATCGCAAGAGCTTCATCTAATTGTGCCTGTAAATCTTGTAATGATAACATAATAGCAAATATACGATTATTTTATTAATTATCTACCTTGTCCTGCGTAAGCTTTTTTATAATTCTTAGAGCTTTTTAACTTAGAACTTCTGCTTTTAGCATGTATTCCTGGTCTACTTACTTTAGAAGTAACTTGTTTTCCTGTGTCAGAATTAGAAATCTTAGCCATAATTATCTATTTTTAATAGTAAAGTTTAGCACTGTTATCATGTAGAACTCTCTAGAGATATCTATTTCTACAGTAAATACATCTACAGCACCTAATCTACATCTAATGGCAAACTTATCCCATTGTTTATTCCGTGATTTCCAAGAGTTTCTTATTTTCATTATGCTTCATTTTTACTGACAATACCTTTAGCATCTAAATATACTTTACGGACATTTGCAGGTTGAGCAACTTTCCATGTAGTTCTTCTTGCTTGATACAATCTTGATTTAACAATTCTTGTTACTGATACTGCATTTCCTTGATTACCACCAAGAACGTGATAACAAGCTTCATCTTCTCCTACATAGATTCCAACGTGACCACCACCATCTCTTTTAAATGTAAGAATATCACCTAACATAGGTTCAGTAACTTTAGTTCCCCATTTAGCCCATGATAAAGCCCATAATGGTTTGTCTATTACTTCTAATCCTGCTACATCAGCACAGTGAGCAATAAATAATCCACACCAAGGAATTTCATCTGAAGTATAAACTTTTTGAAGTTCAAGGAGTTTAGCCCAACCCATAATAACTGGATTATGTACTTTACCTACAACCTCTTTTGTTCCCATAAGCTTAACTGCTTGAACAAGAATCTTTGGAGATTTTTCTGTATTTAAAAAACTATAACTCATTTATTTATTATTAATTATATCTTCTACATACTTATCTCTCTGTTGAATTAAGTATGCTTCCCTATTACGCATTATTTCTATTTGCTCTTCAAATAGTTTGTTCTGGTAGTATAATCCCCCAAGCATTAGTATAATAATAAAAGATTGCTCTTTTAATTTAGATAAGAATGTATCCATTATACTTGAAGAATTATGGGTTAAGCTCATTTAAGTTCTTTTTTATGTTTTTAGCTTTCATTACTAAGTCAATAACCTTCTTAAGAAAAGAATATCCTTTTACAGCAGTAAAATTTTCATCTATACTTTTTACTTCAATAGAAAGAAGAACAAGTGCAATTACTTTTGTAAATAAGAAGTCTATACTTATAACAGAATGTGTAATAACATTTATCAAAAGAAAGTCCGCAGCATAAACTAACATTATAGCAACTACATAAGAAATCATTTTAGGAATTAATCCATGTCTAAATATTTTAGACGAAACATCTTGTCCTGTCTTATATGCTCTCCAAACACCAAACCCTGTGTCTATCAAGATTGATAATATAACAAGTATTATAATTCCATTAATAGGCGCAAAAAATAAAAGTAGTGTTTTCAAAATAGTCATTATATGGGTAGAGATAATAGTTTTCATTTTAAAATAGTTTAGACTTAGCCACCTTATATAAGGTATAGATAACAGTTATAATTAGTAAAAATACAAAAATCCAATTGATAATCTTTTTCCATAGCGGAGTCTTCTCATATATTCTTATTGGAATCTTTCTTGTAACTATCTTATCAATGTACACGGTATCACACTTACCTTGGATGTAAACCTTATTATATCTATCCATCCATACTTTTACTTTAAGTTGTTCTTGCTCTAAGTAAACTGTATCATATAACTGTTGTAGTGTTACAACGGTATCTAAGTGTACTTCAGGAACTATTACTCTAATAGTATCATGAATAGTAATAGAGTCAACAGAAGTAAGCTCAGGGTGTTTTCTGAGCAATCTTTCTAGTCTTCTCTGTGGAGTACAAGAGATAATTAAAGTAATTAGTGCCAGTACATAAACTGTCTTTCTCATTTTTATACGGGTATTATCTCAGTTGAATAACCCATTTGCTCATAAGCTAAACTTGCGTATTTATTAGCTGCATTAATATCTTGCAATTCAGTTGGTAAAATCTCAACTATAAAATTACCTTGTTGAACATCTGTAAAGATAGGTTGATTACTTTCAAAAGTTGCTCTACTTGCGTATGTAGCTACTGAGATTTCAAGCGTTTTACCATCTGCTCTCGCTGCGAATTCAAGTCGTGCATAGATGCTTTCTAAATTCAATTCAGTACCTAAAATTGTAATACTCTTTTCTTTGTTTGCTT
>Ga0208800_1000009_pt1 | contig 66253 bp, 83 predicted proteins | sample ColrivemetaGS541_FD_187619 | JGI IMG/M metagenome (GOLD analysis project Ga0208800, IMG submission 187619) | Estuarine microbial communities from the Columbia River estuary - Freshwater metaG S.541 (SPAdes) (version 2) | ecosystem: Environmental > Aquatic > Marine > Intertidal zone > Estuary ...
AGATACAGGGTAAGAATTAAAATAACAAGTGCCATCATCAATTATCACCGAGAAAGATTGAAGGTCGATTGTTTCGTTCATAGGTTTAGTATATCACCTGTTAATAGGATTGCAAATAAAAATCCCCCTCTTTGGCGGTAGAAGGGGATTTGTTTACTTGGGGGAAAGGAGCAAAGACCCAAGTAAAAAATGGTGGCTCCTTTGGGGTACGATCCCAAAACCTACACTTTAAAAGAGTGTTGCTCTACCAAATTGAGCTAAGGAACCAAACTATTTACAGATTAAGTATACCATATGAATAGTACGTGTCAAGTTTTCCTAAAAGGTATTTTTGCCATTTCTGTTCTGTTTTGAATTTGAATATTATAACAATAGTATTTTGTATTAGCATTTTTTATTCTGATTTTGTGATTAATATTTAATTTTTTCATTGATTCAGAACATAGATTCATAATATCCATTGACTTGTTAGTAAAATTACAATACTCATATTTTCCTGAATAATAAAAACAACCATCAGTGTAAATAAGTCCTTTTAAAAAATCTTCATTAAATTCATTAATAATATCTTTTTGCCAATCTTCAAGAACTATCGGTCTTTCATGTTTTTTTCCAATATCATGCTGTGGGAATAGTTTTAATAAATTTGTTGAATAAAGAGAAATGACACATCCATTTGTATCTCCTACTCTCATGTAATTGACTTTATTATTAGGGAACAATTTTTTTAATTCTATTATAATTTCTTCATTCAATTTCTCATATTTAATATCTAATGCGATTCTTAATCTAAAAACATTGGGTTTGTGTGTTTTAGAAATGCATCCATCACCCAAGTATGTACCAAGAATAAAAGCATAAGATTTTTTATCTATTTCTGATAAATCAAATTCTATAGTTGATTTTTTTAAATAACCTTCCGGGTCATTTACTATTTGTCTTATTGTTCCTCTATCAATACCTAGTGTTTTAAATATTTGATTCTGACTAAAACCTGAATTATATAAATCTAAAATATGATTTACTTCTTGAATCGATTTTCTCTGTGGCATAATAAAAACTCCTATATAAACTTATACAGGAGTTTTGTCTACCATTCCTTCATAGCACCTGAGAGATTTGAACTCTCATGGGTTGCCCCAACAACTTTTAAGGCTGTCGCATATGCCAGTTTCGCCAAGGTGCCTCACCAAACTTACATCGTTATTCTACCACGTTTCAGTTCATGTGCAAGACTCTTTGGAATCTTTTTTTGAATCCTCCCCCTCTAGTACTACCTTAAAAAAGATAATACTAGAGTTCGGAAAGGAATCACACCATGAAATGAACATCAAATTAAATCAACGACTACCTAACTTGACACTCATATATTACCAACATCTAGGGGTCTTGTCAAGAAGAATCTACAATAGACACAAAAAAAAGGGAGAGAATAAATCCCTCCCTTAAAAATTAAATAAAATACTACTTAACCCAGAATTCAACCTTATTACCAGCAGACCCACCAGAAGCGACAGAAACCGATGAGATTCCTACATATTTATTGGTGGAGAAAGTCACTTGGGCATTAGAAGCAGAGTTTACAGGGACGGTGATAACAATTGTAGCATCATTTGTACCATCTGCTTTAATAGGGACTACGTTAAGGACTATAGGGGTTACAGATGATACTTGTGTAGAATCTGCGGCAAGTCTAACCTCTAACAATGTAGCAATCATTCCAGATATGCTCGAAACGCTTGTTAAACTTCCCCATGTTCCGCCGGTGTTAGTTAAAGAATATAATTTTACAATCAATTCTTCGTTCTTAATGCTTCTATGAAATCTTCTATAATTTTCAGTCCAAGAAACATTTAAAACAGCAGGGGTTAATCCATTAGAGTCAAGACCTGTAAAATAATTTCTTAGGGTCTTTGTTGAAATAGATGTGAAGTATGTATCAAGTGCTGTTTGGTAAGATGTTAAAGAAGATGAAAGAGCGGATGTCATTGTTCCTTCATTAGTTCTAAAAGATTTTAATAAAGTAGAAGTAGCATCTGTGTCAGCATCTGTTATATCATTTTCAGAAAGAACATCGCCAAGAATTAATCTATTAAAAAGACTAAGTTCGTATGTATTAGAATAAATTGTATCTACTGCTGTTGGTTTGGAAGCCATTTGAATTACATAAGGTTGAAGTGTTAAGTTAGAACCAAATGTAGTTGAAATGGTAATAGAAGCATCCGATCCTACAGCAGAGATAGTATACCATGTTGTAATAAGAGATGCATCATTACTACCGATACCAATTCTTGCAGGAGCGGTGGAAGCATTGAAGCCTAAACTTGTCCATAGGGTGCTAGTTCCAGCGATTGTAGGGGAACCAGAAGTGGTAGCAACAGTGCCAGTAATGTAGTATGTTGGCTTTGCTGATTGGTCACGTAAGAGTCTATCTGCGTTTCCAAGGTTTGTAGTGATTGTTGATATTGTAGAAGGTGCGATTACTTTAGCCATTTAGAGCCATCCTTAAGAATATTTAAGTTTTACTTTTATTAATCTTTTGTGACTAAGCGTAATGAGAACCTTTAAAAAAACCCCCTCGAATTTCTAAGAGGGGGCTTGTTTGAACTAGAGGCTTTGAGTTCCTTGGTAGATTTTAAAAACATCATCCTCGGAAGTGAACTGGAGCAAGACACAATACTCTGGGCTTACAAGGTGCAGGTCATCTACATCCTTATAAAAATTCTTAAGAGCATTGGCTACCGCAGGACGTTGATGAGAATAGAGCCAACTCAAGGTCTTCAGATAATTAAACCTTTTAATCTTCCAATCATCCAAGATAGTTCCGTCAAGGTCAAGAGTCAATTGATATTCGGTTGTTTCGTATGCATCTTCCAATTCTTCAGGGTCAGCCATACAACCAGAAGATTCACAATCACACTCTTCGCATTCACACTCTTCGCAATAATCACAATCATCAATCATGTAACCATCGCCATCCACTGTAAGAATGTCATAGGTTTGTGGTTGCCATTTGCCTTCAACATATACATCATTGCTTGTCTGGAACCGTGATGCACAATTAGATTCTACCAGAGGCTTATCATACTCTGCAACAACCTTATATCGACAGGTGCGGAGTTTTTGAAAATTACAATCAGTAGGAATCGAAACTACATCTGCCGGGTCGATTTCAACAAGAACCAACTTATCAGAATCACTAGCAAAGTCCGATGCATATTCAAGAGTGCCAGCATGGAAACCGTAGGAGCAACCAACCTCTTTATTATCATCTACCTTGTTACGTGGCATTTCCAAGACAGACCCTACAGTATTAAAGAATGTACCTGAATACTTGTCTGAAAAGTCTGAACGAACAGCCTTATAAGCGAGGAATGTTCCAGACTCGGTGATTGGAAGATGCTTATGCTCAAGGAATGTATAGAGTTCATTTACAGCACGAGCAGATGGATTAAGTTGAAGGCGGGTCATAAATTTAAAAACATGAACAGCATCAACATTACTAGCAAGAGCATTCAAAACACGCTCTGCTACAATCGACGTGACTGCATCTCCATCAATATAAACATTACCATCCTTCACCTCGATATTCTCATACTGGAAATAGAGGCGAGTGAGTTTATTGGCAGGATGAATATAATCTACCAATCCTTGCCAATCTGATTCCTTATAAGCCTTGAGAGCGTTTTGGAATGCAGGGTTAGATGCGTTGATGGTATATTGTTTTCCATCAATGAATACCGTGATGAAACCAGAAGTTGGGTCATCATTCAGAAGTTTCGCTGTAGGGTTCATTCTTTTTCCTTTGTTAGAGATAAGGTGTCGGGGCTTGTCTTTCGTCCTTATCACCGATTGACATAGCATAGTATCAGACTATTTATTTGATTGCAAGTGTTATCTTAAATATCTTTTCCGATAACATTCGCCATCTCTGTAATATTACCATCAATAGCAGAGACGAGCAAGGGGAACATTTTAATATAATCTTGCATAATATCAAACTCGACTTCTGATGTATCGAATTTAAAAGCATAGAACATAGGAGCATATTGTTGAAGGTTCAAAGCATCCTGATGAATTTTAATAAGTTTATCTTGAATGTCTTGAGGGAAAGCACTTTTATTGGAGAAGAACAAAACTTTCCATCGATTTCCAAGATTGGTGTAAATCCTCCAGTTATCATATTCTTCTTTACAATCGTGCATTACAAAGTCTCGAAATTCTTGAACATACCTATCGAAACTTTGAATTGTATCAGGAAGTTTATCTACATTAGCCTTCTTGACACCATAGAATGATACTTCTTCCCGACCATGACTCTTCAAGAAATTATTAATATCCCTTGTACGGTCTGCGATATAGAATGGTTCCTGTACATATTCGGAAGTAGATTTAAAATATTCCAATGGCAGGTATACAGCATTCTCATTAACCTCTGACACTGGAGACCAAGCATCAGAGTTCAGTTTACCCATTTGAGCATTAAGAGAATAAAATTGTGCGCTGATAGTCTTTGTACCAGATACAGTCTTAGTCTTAGGTGCTGGAGTGTAAGGGATATCTTTTAAATATACAATCTGCACACCATCGAAGTCAGGATTGTTTTTAAAATCATTGGCTTCTTGTGTGCTGTTGAATGTCAAGATATATTTCTTATCGTTACTAAAAGAATTGAAAGAAGAAATATTATTCTTTAAACAGTAAGATTGAATTCGTGGCTTGATTGAATTCCTCTTAAGATTAGAATTGTCAATAAAGAGTACATGACCTTCAGATGGCAAGATTTCCGTACGCTTTTTAAAAGACTTATCACTCGTTTCAATCATAACATAACTGATGCCATATTCCTTCAATTTCTTATCACTGAAGAATAATGGAATATCCTTAGCAACATTACCAGTATTAAGGATATGTTGAAACTGATTCTCTACATGACGCTTGTGAATCATCTTGCTGAAAAGGGATTGCTTATCGTCGAAAGATGCTTTAATAGTATCCTTAATATCGCTCTGAATCTTTTGAACGCCCTTAAGAATATAATCTTTAGTCTTGTTGTCCATCTCAAGGTTTTCACGGGACGCAGATGGTTTCACGTCTCCAATGTTTGCCCTGAAGATAATATGGCTCCTTGAATTCTGGATGTACTTTCGTGTGTCATAGTCCAAGGAATCCAAGGTAGTAGGATAAAGAACATTGCCCATCAAAACAGACAAATCACCTTCACCATAATATTCCCTACGATGCATTTCCCAATTGTCACCAGAGATTAATGGCTTTTTATTCTGTGCTTGTTCGATAAGATTTGCAATTGAGGAATCACCATAGAACTTTGGCATTGGATTAAAATTCTGGAAGAACTTAACACAATTGTTCCTAAAGTTGGAATAGTCTACAGCGGAATTAATATTAATATGAACGCTAAGACCTGTCTCATCTGTTGGCTTGGAAGAGAGAAGAGCAACCTTACCTACATTTGTTTCATCGATGTAAGCCTGATAAGTGTACTCTGTTCCATTGTTGCGGGAGACAATCATGAAAGAGTTAACATAACAGAATGCAGACTTTGAACCAAGACCAAGCATACCAACCTGTTCATTTGTATTGCGCTTGGTTGATGCACCGTAGGAAGCAAAAATATTATTAACATCATCTGGGGAAAGACCAAAGCCAAAGTCTCTCACAATAAAGGTAGGGGAGAATGATGTTGGAAGAGTAACCTCAATTGGGCGGGATACGTTGGCTTCAATATGAGCATCAAAAGCGTTGGTGCTGTACTCACGAATAACAGCCAAGACCTTATTAGCATAGAGTTGATTACGAAGAATAGAAAAGATATGAGCAACATTCTCTTGACGAATATTGAAATCAACCTCGTTCTGGATTCCTTCTCGCTCTACCTTAAACGCAAAATCATTAACAATCATAACGGCTCTCCAATGTTTGATGTCTTATATTACAGCACTTTTCATTGGAGAGCAAACTATTTTTTGTTATTTGAAACTTGTGGTAGGGGGTTATTTTCCTAGGGCGAAATTACGTGGTAAAATTCTTCCATAGGATATATCAAAAGATTCGTTAGTGTATTTTTGAAAATTAATTATATCTTTAAAAGTCTTAATGTCTTTTATATTTATTTTATTAATCCAATGTCTATTCACCATTTCAATACGAGAGAATAATATAGAATAATCTTCTCCATTTTCATTTTTATAAAGAGAAGTGCCAAGAATACAACAACCATCTGCACTCTCTTTAAAAGCCATCTCTTGTAATATTTTAATTGTTTCTAGGGTTGATTCATTAGAAGATAAATCTAGGTTATTTAAAACAGTATAATGATAATCTTTGTCGGTGTCTATTCCAAATGGGTCGTTACATGGCATCTTATAATAAAAAGCAATTGTATTAAATAAATTATCTGTATCTAACAAATATTTAGCATAGAAAAGAAAAGGGGCAGCCCAACTCCAAGGCTCATTCATTTCATCTTCTAAATTTAAATCTTTAATAAAATTCCTTAGATTCTTATCAGTTTTAATCAGCTTAGCGAAATTAGAAAAATCATCCATCTTTAATCCTCTTTAAGATATCCAATATAGCATAATCTTTATTCTTTAATTCTACATCAAACATAACATCTTTATTATAATTTAAAGGTAATTCTTCAGCCATGTCACGATGAGCCCTAGTATTATTTTTACCTTCTGAATAATGAAAGATTGGTTGAACATCCCAGGTAGAGTATGAAAGATTAAAAGCCTCTTCTGCAGTTAAATCGTGATGAAGAATTTTATGGTGAAGATTATCAAAAGTTATTGGTATTCCTCTCGTTTGATGGAAATACGTATGGAGATTTTTAATAGACCACACACCATTTGCATTATCATTATTTTCAAGGACAAGTCGTTTGCGTACTGAATCAGAGAGTTTGTTGTAATTGGTAAAAAATCTATTGGAAATGTCAATCGGATCACCATCTTTTCTTACATGGATATTTAGTGGAGATTTATAATTTAAAGGTAATTCTAATCTGTCAAATATATCTCCATGGGTTTCTAAATCTATTATTGAATTTTGTATTGCCTTAGGGTCTTCAGATGTTAAAGTAATATATTCTGAAGGATGGGCTGAGACACGAATGTTTGTTTCTTTGATAGCTTTTTTTAATTTATCTATCTCATACTTAATAAATCCAAACTCTGGCAAATCTTCTAATTTTAACATTACATCTGGATGCGTAATAACTGGACACAAATCACTTGAGAGACGATAACCAGATATATTATTAGCTGCGCAATGCCGAACGATTTTTTCAGATACAGAGAAGTTATTCCTTACTATCTCTGAAAGCTTTTGTAATGATTCCCCCTTAGGTTTAGAAGAATAAGATTTATATGTCATTGTTCTGAACTTAATACCTTGCTCAGCCAATACATTAGAAATACAACATAAGGAAAGATTCATGTCTTATCTTATCACAATACAGAACCACTTGCCAATCTCCATTTAAGATTCTTTAGGTCCTCATTTAAAAGATCCCTGAAAGTATCATCATCGCTGTTAAAATGCCTTAAAACATAACAAAAAAGAGCATTAACTGAGATAGAATAAAAGATACCACTCAGCTCTTTATATTTTTCATTTTTCTCTATATAATGCAAGATGTTAAGAGAATTTAAAAAGGTTAATTTAAAATCTTCTCTGTCTTTTATTAATTTATATAGTAGGATATTTAAGGGTTCTAGTCCCCATTCTTTTAAATCTTTGTAGTCTAGATAAAAAAGATTATTTGTTTCTTCTTGTAGGGTCTTGAGAGCTTTTTCTTTGATCACATTATAATTAACTCCAGGGACTAGGTAGAAAAAATCCCAGTCCCTGTTTAAAATGTAAATTATATTTTTCTTTACCTTAGACATTATTACAAAAGTTATTAATTATAGTTCTAGCTCTTTTAAAATCTTTGGATTGTTTTTCAAAGTATATGGTAACAATAAAATAATCACAGTTACTATATCCAAAATGAATTTCAAGCTCAGGACCAAGAAGAGGGAATTCTGTATTATTATTTATATTGTAGCTGCTGTGTAAATGCTCGAAAAATTTACCTTTAAAGTTTGAATCTACAACGAACACAATATATGGTAAACTGTAATTGTCAACGCTATATTTGTGTCCCTGGCAACAAAACAATGTCCAGATCCAATCACTCTTATTAATGTTTAAGATAGACTTTTTAATTAATCTGTCTAACTCTACATCTTTTAAGTTTCTTGGGTCGCTATAATCAAGATCTTTTAAAAATGTGCTAAGGCTTTTCATAAATTTCACAGACCAACATATTATCATCTGTTCTTAGGATTTTGCCAGAAGAAGTTACAGTATGTTCGTCTATAGAAAGATTCCAATTGTTCTCATTATAAAGATCTCGAAATTCTTCTAATGTGTAAACCTTGTCATCTTCGAAAAATCTAACTAACGACTCTTCTGAATTAAAATCAATGAGTCTGTCAATAGCGGTGAGGTCTAATAGTTTCATGCCTTATTATTCCCTCGATTTTTAGCTTTTGAGGCGTTTGAGCAAAAAAGGTATGAAAAAAGGAGAGATTATTAGCATGCCTCCGTACCTCAAATATATACTACCCTCAAAAAACCCAATAATATAAAAAACTATGCTCGAAAAAATAGGATATAAAACTATAAAGAGAATTAACCTTAAGACGAAAAGAATTTGGATCCTTTTATAAGCTTTTGGAAAATTCTTGCAGCGACGACATTCATACTCGAAAATCTCACTGTGAAAATTATCTCCGCAAACCCCGCACTTAAGCTTAACTCTCTTTAATGTACAACTCGATAAAACATTATTTTTCATTATAATGTTTTATTCTACTATTTAGAACTTGAATCCCAACATCTTAGTAAAATCATCAATCTTTACAGAAGCGGTGACAAGAGCTCGGACCTTATCTGTGCTCGAAAAATTACGGGCAAGATCTACTCCCTCGAAATAAGCGCCAGCCGAAAGACTAACACCATTTACAACACGGCCAAGAGGAACAAGAACACCAACACCAACTGCAGCCTTCTTACCATACTTATCTGTGCTTAAGACCCCAACAGTTGAAAAGGTCTTACCCATTACAGTATAATTACCAAGAGTAGAAAGGGCCAACGCATTGCTGTTTCGCCCATCAATTCCAACACCTGCAGTAAAACCATTCACCCGACCATCAGAATATTGAGGCTTAACAAAAAAGCTCTTACTCTGTACCTGGGAAAAAGAAGCACTACAAACAGCACAAGAAATTACTACTGGAACTAAGCCCTTGTAAATATAATTCTTAATCATATAAAAATTCCTTCTAGACTTTAACGTCATGCATTATTCTTCCCCATTAATCTAAAAATGCAACAACCGATATATCTTTTTTTAGCTTGTCTTTTATTCTTTGTATCTTTTTCCTTAGAGACACAGCAGAAACATTATATCGAATAGACAAATCTTTATATTCTTCACCCTCTACATAAGAATTAAAAAGCTCGAAATCCTCACCTAAAATATCCTTAACAACATTTAATAATTCTTTATCCTCGAAATTTTCCTTATAACTTGGATCATTTAAAAGATCTTCGAAACTTTCAAATCTCTTCTTTCTTAAATAATCTACAAGAGCATTTTTAGCCATTCCAAATAAATAACTCTTTTCAGTACTTTCCCTAATATTATAATTTCTAGTTAAAAGATTAAAATATACATCACTCGTAATCTCTTCTGCTAAATTATAATCTCTCGTTTTACTATATAGATAAAATAAAATGTCCCTACGATATTTCAAAAACCTCATACAAATAAAAAAAGGAGAAAAGATCTCTCCTTTCTCCCTTCTCTAAATAAAAAAATCTTAATCACATAACAAGAAAGAATAACGGAATTTATGAACAGCTACAATAACTTCTTCATCACTATAATCTAACTCATTTAAAGCAACCCTGTAGTATTGTATCATATCTCTAATAGCAGGTTCAAGAGGCGCTAAACCATTCTGAACCCTATACTGTGTCCAACTCCTATAATGCTGACCTAAAGAACCAAGATTATAAAGCAACAAATCTACATCATTAAAAGGAACAGCCCAATCTACTAAAAGTTTCTGAAGCTCCTTTAAATTCTCATCTTGAAAATTCTTAAGCTTCTTGTCACTCTCAGGATACTCACCAATTTCCTCACCATACTCGAAAACTCTATAATAATCTTCCTTAATTACTACAGGCTCTTCTAATTTAATAATCTCTTCAACGATCTCTGCAACAGGTTCTTTAATAACAGCAGATTCTTCCACTGCCTTAACATCTTCAATTTTTTTCCTTGCCATTTTTTTTCCTTTCGGCTGTGGATATTTTTAAACATGCCACTAAAATATAGAGAATAATCCCCATATTCTCTTGTACAATAAAAAACCCCCTAAATCCTCGAAAAACTAACTCCAAGTTCCTTCAGACGTTTATTAATTATTGGAAAACCTGTAACAATATTATTATTTATTTCTATACTCTGCTCACCTATATCACTTAAACTAATTTTCCAACTACCATTAAAATAATATCCCTGATTACTAGAACCCCTTAAACCACCTGAAATTCTCTTATCTCTATCATATCGCCCATAAACCAATAAATCAATATAAGGTAAGCATTTTCTTTTACTTTCATCCCTTAATATTTCCTCTATATCAAAACCACTAAACAAGACAACTCCACCAGGCAAATTTAAAACACTTAACAAACTATATAATTCTTCAGCTTGCAAAAAAGGCTCACCCCCAGATATTGTTAATCCAGAAGAACTTATAAAATTTAAAACATCCTCTACACTATAATATTCCCCACCCTCGAAATTCCATGACTCAGGATTAAAACAACCAAGACATCCTAAATTACATCCCTGAAACCAAATTATATCTCTCACTCCAGGACCATTTACAAGAGTGCCAGAAAGTTTCCCCATTAGTTGCATATCAAAAATCCATCCTGTATAATAAACGCATGAGTAAGGTTTTTAACAACGTATATCTAAAGCTAAAAGAAGAATACGAAAATAATCAAGTAGAAGAATATAACTCGAAAAATCTACTTAAAGATATTAGCACGACACTAGACAATCTTTATAAAAATCTTCTCAACACAGAACTTATACTTAAAGAAATTACATTATTCGAAACTAAAACGTCTGAAGATTTCCTTAACCTATCTTACAAAACAATAGAAGAAATACACGTACACTTTCCTAAGCTCTTTTTTAATGTTCCAGAAGAAGAAAACTATCCTGAAACATACCTAGATGCAATAGAAGAATTAATAAGACTTGTAATCACCCTAAGATTCTATTTAATAAGACTCGAAAAAGAAGATTATAAAAATATCCTATCACTCTTAGATTCTTATATTATTAACATTAAACTATATACCAAAAATTATTAGGCTCGAAAAACTCCACTATATAATCCAATAAACCTTGAACCTAATTTTAAAGTACAACAAGATCTTTCAACAGTAGAGAGATGTTTGGGAAATAGCCTCGAAATTTTAAGAGAATGTGGTGCTAAAACAATGAACCTAAAAACACTCGAAAATTTAAAAGATCTATGGGAGATTTTTTAATTCGTATAGTGGATTTTTAAAAAGAAGGAATAAGTTGCCCCCGTACAGAAAGATGTTTATTCACACTTAGATATTTAAAAAGCCCTCCGAACAAAAAGAGCCCCGATAAATCTAGAGGTCTGTTCAGTAAATTCTTCTGGATGTTCAATAAATCTAGAGATTGTTTCAAGATCGTTTCAATAAATTCTTCTGGTCTGTTCAGTAAGTTCTAGGGGTCTTTTAAATAAGTTCTTCTGGACTGTTCTATTTTAATTTTCCTATACTGTTTTAATAAATTCTCTTATATGTTAATTTAAATCTTATAGGTATGTTTAATTAAAAGTCTAGGGTGTATTTTAATTAATCCCCTATATTCTTTTTAAATCTCTTATATGGATATTTTAAATTCTATTTATTTTTTCCATAGGGGTTTTAATTTCTTTTTTTTATTATCCCCTTTATTGTTTATTTATTCTATATCCTAAATTTTGTTTTTTTTCTTATTCTACCCCTATATTTGTTATTGCCAAGATTTATTATTATTAGGTTTATTTATTTAGCATTAGGGTTTTTAGTTATTGATAAGTGGGAATAGGATTCTTTTTTATGGTGGTAGTTTTGTTTAATATGGGAATAGGATTTTTTGTTTATCTATGTTGTATTTTAGTTTTGGGTTATAGTCTCCACCTGAATTTTATTTAGATTTTTACCTGAATTTTATTGGGTTTATTACTTGTGATTTTATCTGGTTATTTATTTGTGTTTTTGAAGGAACATTAGAAAGTGATGTAGAATATGTTAATTAGTCTTATTGTCTATATTGATAATTGGGCTTTTTTTATATTTGGTTGTCTGTGTGTATTAAATCTCTTTTGTTTATGCTTGTTTTAGCTTTATATTTGATTTATTTTAAGATTTGTGTAATTTTATTTTGTATAATCTTCGGGTATATTTTTTTAGATTATAGTATGTATTTTTTAATATTATTTTTATGCAGGTTTTTTTTGTTTAATTGTTCGTATATATTTTGTAGAGGTAAAAAATTATGACAGTTTTAGAGAAGTATAATATGGCGATTGATTCTGTAGATGGTGATGATTCTTTATATGTGGATTATGTTTCTGATATTGAGTCACATGTTCCGGTGTTAGTTGATTTGTTATTGGAGTGGGGTAATGTTGTTTCTTTATTGGGTGGTGTTGTAAAGAAGCGTATTAATCTTTATTATTTCAATGGTGAGTTAGTAAGTAATATTAGTGTGTTAGGAATTTTGTTACGTGAGGCTGTTGTAAATAGGGAATCTTGTTTAACTATGTTGGATGATGTTTTATTATATTGTCATTCTGCTTTACGTTTTGAGGTTAAGGTTTCCAGTAATGATGTAGATTCTTTTGTATCTATTATGAAGAGTTTAAGGAATTTGCGTTACAGTGTTGATCAGGGTGTTATTGTTGAGGTTCCTGTAGTTGAGGAGATTGTAGTTGAAGAGATTGTTGAAGATGTTGTTGAGGAGGTTGTTGTTCAGAGTGAGGAAATTGAGTTTTCTTCTAGTGTTGATTTTGTAAGTAAGAAGAAGAAGTAATTTTAGTTTTTTCTATATTAATCTGCCTTTATTAGTTTAGGGGCAGATTTTTTTTTGTGTAGGGTGTGTTTGTAGTTTTATTGTATTATTTCTTTAGGGATTATTAATTATGAAAAGATACAGCATTGGTAGTAGGGTTGCTCAGAGTTGGTTAGTTGGTCAGAGTAAATTCTTTTTGGATTTATCTGGTCATTTGGATAGTGATGGTTTGTATAGGGAATCTGAGAGCTTTTTAAATTACGGTGTTGATTTATCTGGTTTATTGCGTTATTCTGCTGTTGATGATGTTAAGGATTTAGGGGATGATGTTGATTCTCCTGATAATGATATTGTTCATGTAGAAGATGTTAATCCTAATGCTATATATGATAAAAATAAATATTATCATGATGAGTATATTCCTACGAGATTTGATACAAGGGGGATTATTCATAGGGGCAATGTTTTAGATTCAAATCCTGTGATAAATAATGTAAGAGCTTGTATGTCTCTTTTATCTGTAGGTGGCGGAGATGTTTTTCGTTGTTTAAAAAATCTTAGTGACAATTTGGGTTCTGTTACTGAATCTGTTTTAAGTGGTGAATTAAGTGATGAGGATATTAAGTATGCTCTTTACAATTATTTTAAGAATCCATTGTTTTTGGAAGATGTTTTAGAGGTTAATAATATTGTCAGGGATATTAGAGATGGTGTTGTTAATCGTGATACTGTAGCTTTATTTAGTAAGGTTATTGATTTATTTAGTGGTCGTGTTGAGAAGTTTAATAATCGTAGGGAATATCTTAAGAATTTTGTAGCAGAGCAAATTCCTGAATTAAAGGATGATGTTGAGTTATTAAATACTTTGCTTAAAAAAGATGTTGAAAATATTGAAGTTTATTTGGAGCCATATGTAGAGTCTGCGAAATTATTAAAGAGTGTTGGTGGAAATTCTAAAGAGATTTCAACTATATTAAATCTATACAAATCATTAAATTTCAAAAAAGATGCTAAGGAGATTTTATTTTTATTTAGAAGCACCGGCGAAGTTGATGTTCATATGTTGCCGAGGATAAATTTAGTTCCAGAAGCATTGTGGGCGAATTTTATAGGGAAAAGTGATTATTTTAGTAATACAGATTTAGTATTATATAAAAATTTGATGCCTGATTTATTAGAGCATATTATTAAAAATATAAATTCTCAAAGAAATGTTAAGTTTGGTGAAAATTCTTATCACAAAGATTCCATTTATCCTATTTACAAGTTGTGTGGTGCAAAGGGATTATTTGATTTAAATTATCAGAAAGAAATTATAAATAATGATCCTAAAATGCCTGAGGTTTATCAGAATTATATAAAGAATGGTGAGAGTTCTGATAATCAATTTTACAACAAAGAAGAACTGGATAAAATTTATTTAGAGAGAACCCTTTTATCTGGCTACAATTCTAAGATACAAGAAGAGTTGGGTGATGCTTACGAAGAGAGAGATTCTAATAAATATATCTTAGATTATTTGCCTTATTACAAGAAATTTAAAAAATATCTTAATTGGGATAATGGTATATTAATCCATCACATTAATAATTTAGCTCCTATTCTTGGTTCTAAGATATTAGATTTAGAGTATCGGACTTTATCAAATCTTTATAACATGTCTAATAGTTTGGATAAGGAATTTGTTTCTCAGCCTGAAATAAATAATGTTGAATTAATAAAAATATATAATGATTGTCCTTTCTTGAGAGATATTAAATTTAAAGATTTATTAGAATTTAATCATCAAAGAAATCCAAAATTCAGTAGTGATATAAATGAATTAAAAAATATACTTGGTTTCCGAGAAGCTTTAGAGTTTAATGGAAAAATCTTATATCTATTTGGTCAGAATGTTGATGATAAAATCGCTAATCGTGTAAAGCAAATTGAAAATAGACTTTTAAATTCTCAAACAAAAGAATATTTTAAACGTTTAGTTAGTTCTGATGATTTCATTGGCAATATGGATTTTCTTTTAGAGCGTCCTGAAATAGATTTAAATCGTTACACCCCTACTGAAGTTTCTGCATTTGGTTGGAGTTTTAATGATAAGGATAGAGATAGAGTTGCCACCATTCGAAAAAGTATAAGTAGGAGTAAAAATTATTCTGGTATTGTTTGGGGTAGTCCTGAATACAACAAGATATTTTTAATGATTGCTAAAGAATGGGAATCTAGGGGCAGAGATCCAAAAGTTATGGTTGATCTTTTTGATGCTGCTTTATATGAACAAGACGATGATGTTTCTCTAATTTGTGGCATTGTGAATATTGCATCTGGAGTGAATAATTTTGAATCAATTAAGAATCAAAATAATATTTATACCTTTAGAGCAATTAAGAAAAACATGTTTGATGAAGTTGATACATTATATAGAAGATATGATTTATTATTTAAAGATTTATCAGTTATTAAAGAGCAAATTATAAACATTGGTGGTTTTAATGTTTTATTTTCTGAAGATCCTGATGTTTTGGTGGGTGCTTTGAGGATTAGAGAAGATAAGGTTCAAGCTTTTAAAGATGGTTTAAGTGGTGCTAAATTAATAAAGGGTGCATATTTTGACAGTGTATTAAGAGTTGATTTTAATATATTGAAAAATAAATTAGCTGCGTATGCTATTAGTAAATTTTTAGAAAGATATCCAGAAGCTAAAGAAAAAATTGAAAATGGTGATAAAATTGCAAATATACCCAATTTCAAATTTGATGATATTTTAAAATGGATTGGTGAATCTTTATTAAACGATTCTGATAATTTCATTCCTATTGTTTATGGCATCAAGTTAAATTTCAACAACAAGATTACTCTTCCTCCAACTAATTACAATACGACGGTTGAATCATTTAACGAAAATCTTAAAAATGCTGGCAAGATTATTGCTTTATTTGGTAATGACACTTATAGAGTTTTGGATAAATATGCTTTTAAAGTTTGTCAATCTAAAGGTTTGCCTACAAAGGGATTTAGGAACATTCCCCATCTTGGTTTAAAAGCTACAATTATTCATGATTTAGGAAATTTATTACCCACTAAAACTCCAACTAAGAATGATGGTTTATCTGATTACTATATTAATTATCTTGGTTTCGATGACAAGAATCTTAAGTTTGTTGCAGATGCTTGGGATAATGAAATTTCTATTGTTGATAATGATATGAATTTCTTAGAGTCTGGTTTTGTTAAAGAATTTGCTAAGGAGAATGATCCTACAAAATTATCCAAGTTAATTAAAAGAAGTAATGCCAAAGTTTTATTTGAGAATTTACAACCTAAATCCACTAAGTTTGCTTTGGATTTTATTGATAACTTTGATGTTCCTAATGTAAAAATGGATGATAGTAGTCCTAAGAAAATCTTGTATCGTGGATGTGAGGATATTTATTTAAGGGGATTAGAAGTTCCTATGCCTTCTTGGAGTGATTTTGTTTCTAAAGAGGGAGATATGACATTAAGATTTTTACCAAGAGAAGATCCAAGAGGCTTGATGTTAGGAAAGATTACAGAGTGTTGTCAGCATCCAGAGAGTTATGCAGCTTCTTGTGCATTTGATGGTCATTTAAATCCTCTTGCTGCTTTTGCTGTATTTGAAATTAATAATGAGATTATCTATCAATCTTATGTATGGTCTGATAAAGATGGCAATGTTTGTTTTGATAGTAGTGAAGCAAGCAAGAAAGCATATAAAGCTGACTATGACAAAATTAATAATGCTAAGACTCTTTTAATTGATTTTAGTAAGAGCATAGAAGGCGAATGTAATATAGGTAATAATTTCTTAGGATTTAACAACAATACAGAAGCTTTAAAAAATCCTACAGAAACTTACAAAGATGAAGAAGTTAATAATTTGTTAGTAAGATTCAGTCCAAGTAGGGGAGAATTTTATAGATCTGATTCTACTAGACAATATAAAGTAGGTTAACGCTTTTTATTCTCTCTTAAAATTGTTAGGGGAGTGTTATTTAAAGTCCAGAATTTTGGTCCCTGAATATATTGCCAAGGATATTTTTTAGTTTCTAAGGCAGCTTTAGTCAGGGACATTTCTTTGTCTTTATATATCACTGTATTTTTTGATTTCACTATACATGTAATCTCTGGAAAATCTTTTAAATGCAATAATGTTCCTGGTTTAAGTCCAATCATATCAAAGTTAAAATTAATAGCTTTTCTTCTCTTACCAGTCTTTGTATTATTTTTCTTAATTTCTGCTGTTTTTGTTAGAGTTTTGTCCATTAAAATTTGAGATGGGTTTGCTATTTTGATTGCTATAATAATCTTATCTGGATCTGTATAGAAAAATTCTCTTTTTGAATCCACTCTATCTTCATGGAATAGTTTATGAATTAGTCCTTCAACATATCTAGCATCATAAACTTTAGCAGCATAAAGTACTTCAAAAGGTTTTGGTACAGATGTATTATTTAGTTCTTTTAATCTTAGGTTGATATCTCTATCTGTGATACCAATTTTTACCATGTCTTTGAAAGCTGGATTTTTTAAGATGTAGATAATTCCCATGGGTACTTTGTAACAGTTTTTTATGTATGTGTTTATTTGAGGTATTGAGGAGAGATACTAATAGGTAATATAGAACCGCCATTTTAGGATATGAGGCTGAAAAAAACCGGGGGAAACTTAATGTATTGTGATTTTGTTATACAAAGCTATATAGAGGGGATATATTTTTTGTTATGGGATTAATTGTTTATGAGAAATTTAATTTTGTTTAAGGATTATTCTTATGTGGTATAGATTAGCAGCTGGTGTTCCTAAATTATTAAGTAATCCTGTTATTGGTGGATTTTGGGTAGGTAATAGGCCTGTTCATTATGGTGAACAATTTGGCGTATATGAATTAAAAAATCTATTACAAACACATTCTACAAATGTAAATACTCAAGAAAAATTAAATTCTTTTTTATCTAAGCCTAATAGATTTGAAATAATAGATGGAAAGAAAATATATCTAAGAGACCTAAGAGGCCGAAACAAAAGTTTAATAATTCCTTTTGATTTTTATGTTGATAATCTAGAGATTGAAAAAGATAAAGTTTTTAATGTAGATGAATTAATAAAACTATTACAAACAAGTAATTTAAATATAAATACCCAAGAAAAATTAGATTCATTTTTATCTAATCCTGATCGGTTTGAAATAATAGATGGGAAGAAAATATACATAAGAAGCCTACGAGGCGGAGGAAAAAGATTAATAATTCCTTTTGATTTTTATGTTAATAATGATAAAATTGAAAAAGATAAAACATTTGATGCCACTCAATTAAAAAATCTGTTACAAACATTTTCTTTAAATGTAAATACCCAAGAAAAATTAAATTCTTTTTTATCTAATCCTGATAGATTTAAAACAATAGATGGAAATAAAATATATCTAAGAAGCACAAAAAAAGACAAAAAGAGTTTAATAATTCCTTTTGATTTTTATGTTGATAATCTAGAGATTGAAAAAGATCAAGTTTTTAGTGGAGGTGAATTAAGAAAACTGTTGAATACAAAGAGTCCAAATATAAATACTCAAGAAAAATTAGATTCATTTTTATCTAATCCTGATCGTTTTGAAATAATAGATGGGAAGAAAATATACATAAGAAACACATCCCGCAAAAGTAAAAGTTTAATAATTCCTTTTGATTTCTATGTTAATAATGATAAAATTGAAAAAGATAAAACATTTGATGTCACTCAATTAAAAAATCTATTACAAACAGATAATTTAAAAATAAATACCCAAGAAAAATTAGATTCATTTTTATCTAATCCTGATCGGTTTGGAATAATAGATGGGAAGAAAATATACATAAGAAACACAAGATCCGACAAAAAGAGTTTAATAATTCCTTTTGATTTTTATGTTAATAATGATAAAATTGAAAAAGATAAAGTCTTTAGTATAAATGAATTAAAAAATCTATTACAAACAAATTCTACAAATATAAATACCCAAGAAAAATTAAATTTCTTTTTAAACAATGCTGAATTTAGAATTGATGAAAATGGTATTAATCAATATTTTCCATATAAAGGATCAGTAAGAGAAAAATATATAAATAAAAATTTAAATATTACAAATGAGCATAATATAAAAATTATAAGCCAAAAACCAATTTCGATTTTAAATCCTGGGAAATCAATCAAAATTTTAAAATTAGATTTTGCTTTTGTAGAAGATGGAAATATATTACTGGCTATTGAAGTAAATGGTGGGCAACATTATGGATTTGTTTCTTTCGGAACAAAAACAACATATGAGGATTGGCAAGCTGCTTTAAAAAGAGATGTAGAAAAAATAAATTATTGTCATAATAATAATATTCCATTGTTAATTTTTAATCATATGTTACCTGATCAATATTTCAGAACAACAACTTATAATCTAAATAAAAATCCACATATGTATGATAGCTATGTTCCTCAATCTGTTATAGTTAATGATGAAATTAATGATGTAGCAGATACGTCACTGGAATTTATTAGGAGACAGATTTATTCTCATTTGTATCCAGTTTTTAATGGAATAATTAGTTTTGATGATGATATACCCAAGAAGCGTTATATTAAAGATACATTGATATTAATTGCTAAGTTATTAGGTATATATAATGGTGGTATTGATAAAACAGATTATATAAGATCTTTTGATATGAATGTAGATCTCACTGAAAATTATAATATTTGTTTAGATATATATAATAATTTATATCCTGATTATCCACTAGATAGGGATGAGAAAATTACATATAATGATTTGTCTGTAAAACCTAAAATTAAAAAACCTAAAGAAATTGAGCCAGACCCTCTTGAAATATAGAGGATGTTTATTTTTTTAAATCGGGTAGAATCAATTTATGAATGAATTATTAAATTATAAAAACACATCATTTAGCGCATTAGGTTTTGTAAAAAGTCAAAGTAAAATTGAATTATTTGATTATAATTTTGATCAAACAAATTATATTAGTTTAATGATACTTGATTTGATGTCTAAAGGACAATATGGGTCTTTAGTAAATCAATTTACTGATGAAGAAGTTGAAAATATTGAAAAACAAATAAAAGATAATACTTTTGTATATGAAATTCCTGATCCTGAGTTAAGTAAAATGAGAGAAATTTCTTTGGAAGTTCTACATCATTTCACTAAACTTGACGAAAATGGTTTTGGCATAGACTTTGATGAAGTTTATATGATACAATGTTATTTAATGAAGCTATATAACAAAAAAGAAATATTTAAAGCCTTTTCACTTGTCAAACATCTCTTTGAATAGAGATGTTTTTTCTTGATATTACGTTGAAACATGATACTATAAGTCATCAAATTTATGGAGTGTAGCATGGAAGGCATTTTTAAAGAGGTTGATGGTCAAAAGTTTGTTGGTAGTTTGGAAATATTTGACCAGCAGATTGAAGCAGCTAAGAATTGTTTTGATGTATTTGTTGATAATAAATCTCTTGGCCAATCTCCTATTTTGTTAGGTGAATGTCAGAGCGGTAAGACTGGTTCTGCTGTTGTATTAATTAAGATGTTTATTAATTGGTGTGAATATCGTGGAATTAATAAAGAACATAGAGAGATATATTTTTCTATCAATTCAAGCAATAATGATTTACTTAAACAATTAGATTTCCGTCTTTTACAGAGTGGCTTGACAGACGAAGTAGAACAACTTCATCATGCTCATTATATAAAGAGAAAGAACCATTTAAACAATGATATTAAGGCAAGATTGTTTATTGTAGACGAATGTCATATTGCCCTTTGTTCAGATGATTCTCGTATGAAGCCTTATCAGGATTTTCTTCATGAGTGCGGTATCACTTTAGGTAAGAACAAGAAACTTTGGAAGAATCAGAATAATTTTGTTTTACAAATTTCGGCCACTCCTAATTCTCAAGTCATGCTGAATGAAATTGTAAAGGACTATGAGCCATTTAAGTTTGTTTATTTGCAAAATTCTCCTTTGTATCTTTCAGTATCTCATATGTTGAATAAAAATCGTGTTGAACAATCTTATAAATTGTTTTGTACTGCTAAAGAGGTTAAGAATCAGGCATCTCCTTGGTTTAAAGATAGGATGAAAGATTTTTTTAATGTAACAATTGCCAAAGCTGAATATGGTGTGATGATTTTGCGCACTACTGGGTCTCAAAATGTTTTTAATTTAAAGAAATTTATCAAGAAGGATTACCCTGATTTATTTGAGATTAGGGATTATTGTGCGAGAAATAAAAATATCTCTGATATTTCTCTTGAGATTTCGACTCCTCTCTCAAAGCCTCTTATTGCAATTGTAAGAGGTTCATTACGAGAAGGTAAAACTCTTGAATCTACAAAGTATATTCGTATGGTAATTGATTCATCAGATACAGTTTCCTCTACCGTAGTTCAAGGTCTTTTAGGACGATGTTGTGGCTACCCTTCCAGCAATCATGATAAACATACAGATGATTTTAAAATTTATTGTGATGTAGAAGAAATTTGGGATCACGTAGTTATGCTTGAAGGTTTACGCAAGGGAGAGTCGCCATATTCAATTGCTTCTTCTAGATATAATACTAAGAGTGGTAATAGCAAGAAATTTAACTATAAGGTATCTGTTTTGCCTTTAGATTCTATTGAGACTAAAAATCTTATTGAAGAGCGCAGGAAGAATCATTGCGAATATGCTCTTTCTGATGAATTTATTGATAGAGAAAAAGAAAAACATAGGAGAATTTTACTTAATGGTGATGAGGGATGCGAAAAAGACCTTGACACTCATTTAAAATTTCAAATTGAGAAATGGCAATCTGTTACCGCTCAGAGGTCTAATAGAAAATCTAATCTTATTAAGCTTCTTTGTGAGAGATTTGAAAATGCACATTATGATGATGATAAAGATTTTTACAGGGTTACATCTGGTGCGCAAGTTAGTTCGCATTTAAATTATGAAGTCCTGGATGGTTGCTTGCCTGAGAGTAATGATTTATATGTCAAACTTTTTGAAAATCTTGAGAAGAAGTTCGGATTGGATATCAATAAACACTATGTAATATTTTATCATCACGAAGAATATCAAGATGTTACAAATGCAGTGACAATAGATAAGATGAAAAAGTCAATTTTGAAAGATGCTTTGGAAATGTAAAATTAAACCCTCTTGAAATATAGAGGGTTTTTTTGTGATATAATGGGTTTATGTTAATCAGTATAATATCTTTAATAGCCTTTATATATTTTTATTTCTATTGTTTATTTTTGCTTAGGTCAATGTCAAGAAGAAGCGATAGGAATTTTAGGAATCATTAATATCGTACAAGGGTTCTATTGTTGTAAAATGTAAAAAATAGGGTATGTGGTATAAATTTGCATTAACAGAAATAGAACCTACGGGGCAATTAAACTTTCCTGATATGGGCCATGGTAAATTAGACTTTAACGATTTAAAATTTATAAACATCAACCGTGGTAAATATCCTGTAGATGGTTATGGAAAAATTGATACATACCGAATAAGTGTAATGGCTCCGGGGTCTAAAGAACAAATTGCCTTCTTAGATTATGGATATGACGAATCATCTAACATTGTCTTAGTTTTCTATATTAAAGTCTTTGATATCAAGAAAACACAATTCATTTATCAGGATGCTATTATGACAAATTCTGGTAGAGGAATTGCCACGAAGTTATATGAGAAGTTGTTAGAAGAAATTAGAACTAATCCTAAATTATCGGGTGCAAAATATGTATATGGAAATGTTCATTCACTTCAATCATATAATGCAAAAAATAAAGTCTTTGGAGAACCAGAGTCCATAGGTAAAAATATGGATTATGGAAAGTTCTTTAAACAATTAATTATAGCTAAGAAATCTTTAGAACAGCTCTTGGAATTTGATAAAAGACAACCTGGAAGATTTCAAGATAGAATTGACGAAGCACAAAAAGAAGTTGAAGTTCTCGAAAAGATTGTTGATAAATTGAAAATTAGTTCAGAAAGAGCTAATAAAATGGTTGCTCCTTCTTCCGATGGTGAATTTGGCACAGAATTTGGTGGAAAATCTTTTGATTCTGTTCATACAATTCCAGAAAAAATTGAAGAACCTAAAGAGATAGAAAAAGATCCAAATCAGATGGAGCTATTTAAAGATGTGGTATAGAGAAGCGTATTATGTCAAGTCAATAAAAAATCTTTATCCTTATGATTTTTGGGTCAATGGAAAAAAGAAGAATGAATTAGGGGAGATTGTTCCACCACCTAAAAAAATTATACCTGGGCAAGAGATGGGTACGGTAGCTTGGGGCAAACTATTAAGCACTGGTCCTGAAAATGTTAATGATGAAAGTAAATTATTAAATTTTTTAAGCACAAGAATTTTCGAAGATGCTGAAGGAAAGAAAATTTATTATAATGGTTTATCGAAATCTATTTTACTACCCAATCCTATAAGGGGTGGATTTTGGGTTGAAGAAGAAAAGAAAAATGAATTAGGGGAGAAAAAATTTATTGATTTTGGAAAGCCATTTACTGTAACAGAATGGAATAGAATATTAAAAACCAAACAAATTAATGGGCAAGATAAAGATAGTTTAAAAAAGTTATTAACAGATGATAAATTTGAAATTATTGATGATAAAAGATTTTATATACCTATTGCTTTAGGGAAACCAAATTTATTAAGTAATCCTATAGAGGGTGGATTCTGGATTAATGAAGAAATCAAGGATGAATTAGGTGAAATTAAGATTGTACCTAGATTAATTAAATTTGGAGAACCATATGGTGTTAAGGCTTGGCGTAAATTATTAAACACTAATAAAATCAATGGGCAGGATAAAGATAGTTTAAAAAAATTCTTGACCAATGATAGATTTGAAAATATTGGTGATAAGAAATTCTATATTCCAACAATGACAGGTGATGCTGTATCGATAAGTAATCCAATATCTGAAGGATTTTACATAGATGGTGATTTTATTGAGCCTGATGAAAAAAAGAATATTAGTGAATGGTCAAAATTATTAAGAACTGATGTTTTAAAAAATAAAAAACAAACATTTAGAGAATTTTTAAGTGATAAATTGATCAGGAATGAAGAAGGCAATTTAATTTATTCATATAATCCTCAATCTAGATCAAAATTATTTCAAAATCCTATACCTGAAGGATTTTACATGGAAAGTGTTGATGGTGATTTTATTGAGCCAAATAGGACAATGGGTGTTGATGAATGGATGAGATTACTAAGTACTTCACACGTAATAAAAGCTTCTGACAAAAACAGTTTAAGAAATTTTTTGAATCAAGATGGAAAATTGACAGAAATTGATGGAAAGAAAGTATATAGAACCAGAAAAGAAAAGCAGTATTTAAAAAATCCCGATATACAAGGATTTTGGGTAGGAAAAAGATTTATTGAACCTGGAGAACTAATAACAAAAACAGAATGGAGAATTTTATTACGCACCGATGCTCAAAATGTTAAAAATGAAGAAAATTTAAAGGATTTTTTGAGTGATACAAGAAGATTCGATACATTTAATAATAAAAGAACTTATAAGCCAGTTAAAAGATCTTTTAGAGAAGGATTATTTGGACAAAAATTTAATAGCTATAATCATGATGACATAACTGTCAAAGCTGGCCAATATATAATTGTCATGACAAACAAAACTAATATTTTGTATTTAGATTTTGCTTTTATGAAAAATGGCAATATATTGCTTGCTGTCGAAATCAATGGATATCAACATTATGGTTTTGTAAGTTTTGGTAAAAAAAGATCTTATAATGAGTGGCAAGATGGATTAAAAAGAGATGTTTTAAAAATCAATTATTGCCACGACAATAAAATTCCATTATTAATTTTTAATCATATGTTGTCGCTTGATGAATTTAAGACAATTGTCAATAATTTGCATAAAAATCCTCATGCTTATGATAATTTTATTCCCCAACCTGCAATAGACAATAATCCTAAAAACACATCTTTAGAATTTATTAAACGACAAATTTATTCTCATTTATATCCCGTATTTAATGGCACAATTACTTTTGAAAATGATGAGTCCAAAAAGAGATATATTAAAGATACGTTGATATTAATTTCAAAGCTTATGGGAATTTATGAAGGCGATATTGACAAAACAGATTATATAAATTCTTTTGACTTGTCTACAGATTTAACTTCGAATTACAATATTTGTTTATCAATGTATAATTTGATGTATCCTGATTATCCATTAGATCGTGATGAAAAAATTACATATTCAGATTTATCTAAGATACCACCTATTTACAAAGAAAAACCACCAATAGTTAAAAAACCTAAAGAGACAAATTTAGTTCCTACAGAAGAATTTAAGGACAAAGACAATGTGGTATAGACAAGCAGTTGTAAATGTAAATCCTTCTGGCCAAATAGGGATGGATTTTCCGGGAATTAAACCTAAACCATTTGATATTGAAAATGATGTAGATATTAAAATCAAAAAGGAAGATTTTTATTATTATATTTACGCCTTAACAAAAGATGGACGAGAGTTAGGTCATATATCCTTCAACGCTGGAGACTATGCAGATACAGCAGTGATTGATTTTAGCACATTAGTTGATTATCCCTCATACATTGGAGAAGAAGATTGGCAAAAACCTAAAAACCCTGAAGATAAGTTGAAGGGTGATTTAGTATCAGATTTAAAGCGAGCTGGTTATGATGCTGATGAAAGTTCTGTTACTAGATTAAAATGGGGTATTGGTAATAAGTTATATAGAGAATTAAAAAAGTTTCTTCAGCAACATAAACCTAATATTGATTTTGTCGAAGGTACAGTTCATAGTAGAGATGCTTATGATAGTAGGAATGCAATTTTCGGATTACCACACAAAGCTTATGATCCTGACCAGAGTTGTAGTTATAAAATATCTGAAAATGACAATGTAGCTACTAGAGAAGAAATGGCTAAAAAGATTGGGTATGAATTAGATCCAGCAAGATTTAATGTTTATGGTGAATCTGAAATTCCTATGAGTATGTTTAGAGTGAGACATAAACTTGATAAATTGCCTTATGAAGAGACTGAATCTTATAAACAATCTAAGGGAAAGATTCCTAAGATTGATAGTTCTCCTAATTTATTTTCCACAGCATCAAAGAGAACAGCAGCTGAAAAACATCCTTGGTTAAGCTATCCATTATCTAAAGAAATTCCAGAAGGTTCACGTAGGAGATTACATTACACTTCTGATGATGATGTTTTATTGGAACAAATTAAGCAGCAAGGTCTTTTAGTGGATAAATCTAAAGGTCATGAACAGGGTGATCCTAGAGCGATATTTTCAAATCCAGCTTCAGAAGAATTGGCTAAACAATTTATTGAAAAACCTCTTGTAGAATTCCATACTCCTGCGGATAATATTATAGGTGATCAATATTCTTATGCCGATGTAACTCCAGAACAAATATTAGGTGTTTATCCAAGTTGGTATTCAAAGCTTAGGTATCTTGTTGAAAAACGTGGTGTAGAAGATTCAATCAAATATCTAAAAGAAATGAATTTAACTGAAGACATTGTTTATAGTCAAGTTTATAAATATCTTCTTAAAATGGATTGGTTACAAAGACACAATGTTCAGGTAGAGAATGGTAAATTTGTTTTTTATCATGGAACAAGAGCTGATTTAACAGAAAATATATTAAGAGCAAAGTCATTATTAGAAACAAGCCCTGAAGAAGCTAGAAAATGGGGAAATGAAAATACTAGAAATGACAGAAGAAAGAAATTAAATGTTTACAAAGTCTTAGTGGATTTATTTGATTTTGAAACTGGCTTCTGGGCAACTACAAATAAAGATTTAAGAGTGACAAAAGTAGGATAATTATGTGGTTTAAAAAAGCTTTAGATTTGAATGATTTAAACAAAGAATTCTCCGAAGAAAGAGATGAAGCTATTTCTGATTATGAAGTGGCAAAAACAGATGAGAATGTTAATGATTTAATTGACAATATGCTCTCTGGTAATTCTTGGACATCTGAATCAGGAGCTATAAAAGTTAATCCATCTATTGAAATGCCTCCTATTAGAAATGAAGATTTGGATGCCACATTTAAAGTCAATACTGTAGATCTTGAAGAAATACATGGATTAGTGGCTGGAGAATCTAATAAAGCTCAGTATTTTATTGATCTATCTAAAACTCTTGAAAAATATATTCCTTATGATGAAACATTTGCAACAGAGATGGGTAGGATTAGAGATTTTTTCTTAGGTCTTGAAAATAAACTACACATGAAAATTCAAGAAGAGCATAGTAGTTTTCCGAAGATGATGCCATATATTTACTCAACAGAAGAAGAAGCTGAAAAAATTCAAGATCACAATAATTCAGTGAGATCTTTTTTTAGAGATTATGAAGCACCAAGGTTAAGTGAAGAAGTTGGTAATCTTGTAAGTGAATATTTTGTAAGATATACTAAACTTGTAAATGATATGGTCTCTAAGATTATGGATCGAGATGCAAAATTAGAATGGCTTCATGGTATGGCTAATAAAGGTGTGGCAGCTAATTTTCTTAGTGATGATTTAAGATCTCAATATTTAAAAGTTATGAGAAGGAGATAATCTATGTGGTATAAATTAGCGGTATCCAAAGAAGATGCTAGTAGAATAATTCAGGAAGAGTTATCTGTTGGAAATTATCTTGATGAAGCAAGTTCTGATTCTGAATTTATTAAAAGAAAATTAATTCAGAAGTATGGCGAAGATTATAGAGAAGTCATTAATGAAGAAGTTGCTAAATTAAAGTCTGAGTTATCTGCTAGTCGTCCTTGGGAAAAAGGTTCTGATGAAACTAATTTACATGGTCAAGCTTCAGGTATTAATGCTTTTTATATTATGCCAGATGGAACTCTCACTCCTAATCTTGGTTCACATGTAAGTTTTGATAAGATTTTGTTGCATAGATTAGGTGTAAATCCATCTGCTTTAAATGATATGCAGTCTATGGATCGTCATGTTTTATCAGATCTTGTTGGTGCAGTTAGAGTTAATGTAAGTGGCAATGAAAGAAACGCAACAATCTATTATCCTTTAACAAGAGAGCAAGAATCTAAGCTTGAAGATTTAAGTATTAACAATTTTGATTATAGGAATGATTTATCTTCTAATGTCCCTGCTGTTAATAATAATGAAGATCTTCTTGATTCTTTAGAAAATATTGGAAAAGAGTTAAGTTCTCTAAGTAGTAATCTGGAAGACATTTTAAGAACTCATGTAAATACTAAAGTAAATCCAAATTTCTCTGCTGGCAATTACAACGAACCTTACACTATTAATGAAAATCTTAAGAACATAGATGAAGATTTATTTAAAAAGTTATCAAGTATTAAGGATGATTTAACATATCTTGATAGCATTGTAGACATTTTAAAAGGCATTAGAAGTTAATATTGCTTGGTGAACTACCCAATGGTCTTTAGCCCCTAGGTAGTTCACAGAATTGGTATTATGGAGTTTCTTCAGTCGTATTCTCCGGAGCTATATCCATAAATTCTCTAAATATCTGACTTATAATCTCTCTATTAGATACTTTATAATTACCACCAAATTTATTGAAAAAATCTGAAATATCAAACGCATTCACGTTATTGAGAATTTGTTTCAATTTTTCTTTAACTCTTTCGGCAACTAATGGATATTGTAAGTTCCAATTAGTGATATTATTCATATATTTTAAGATATAATCAATGTCAGTTTCTTGGAATTTTCCGCCATAAATTCTTACATGGTCTTTAATATACCACCATGAATTATTCATAATCTGATCTAATTCAGTCACTTTGTCTTTAAATGGTTTATCAGAATAAATTATCTTTTCAAAATCTGTTAAGTCATCATGATGTTCAGGGTCATCATGTTTAAGACTTTTGGAATATTGTTGATCAGGATCAAAAATTATATTTCTTAAAATATAATCAGAATATTTATATGGTTTTGAATTATTTATATATCTTTGCAATTTTTCATTTATATGTGAGCCATCTTCACTATAACTAAAATCTAAAAACCCACATTGAATAATAAAAGGCATTGGATTATTTAAAAATACATATCCACAATCCATTACAAAATTAAAGCTTTGCTGATCTACAATTGCATCAACAAAAGCTTTATCTAATTTTTCAGATTGTTTTATATTTCCATTTTCATCTGTTAATAATTCTTTTATATTCTGAGGGTCTCTATTATATTCAATAAGTCTGGCATTTTCTGATAAGTCAAGATCACTTGGAATTTTCATATTTGGATGATTAGCAACAATTGTAGTTACTGTGCTCTTATCAAAGTAAATTCCATATTGTTTGAAAGAATTTATATCAAATGCGGTTTCTTTAGCTACATTCCATTGACTTCTCTTAATCATAGTCATAATGCCCCTTAAGGGTAAATTTTCATATGACATATCAGATTCTTCACCATCACTAAAAATAGCTACAAATTTTACAGGGGTATATGTTGCAGAGCCGCTGAAATTATCATCTCTAGCCTGAATATCAACAAGATCGTCCAATATCCATTTTTGCATCTTTAAATAATTTTTAGCATCTTCTCTGAAGTTTTTTACAACAGAGCTATTTAATGCCATTCCTGCAATTGCATCAAAACTATCTGATATTTCAACAGCAATATTATCAAGAATTTCTGGCTTCAAATCTTTAACTTGATCAAATTTTAACTTCCCGTATGATTGAGATATATGTCTAATTAATTTAATACAGTTCTTATGATTTTCAAATTCTTTTAATCTCTTTTGATTCAAATATACTAAATCTGCAACACGTCCAAAATCATCCATATTATCTAAATCATAAGAGTCTTTTACTTCAATATTTAAAGGGACAATATTTCTTAAATCGCCATCATAAACATCATCATTATGTTTATCAAAAAAATTAGAACTAATTTTTGGACCTGAGTAATTTTCTATTTCTTGAGGTTTTACAGAATTCCAAGCTCCTATAAAAACATCTGCTGAAAATTCTTTGGATATTTCTTTAATTATATTATAGCAATCTATATTAAATTCAGCATCTTTGTTTTTTGTTTCAAAGCTATCAAAAACTATTTTTCCATTTTTATCTTCCCAAACATAAGCTTGAGCTAGTATTCTTCCATTAATGTTTTCAATAACAAAAATTGATGAAAATTGATTTTCTATACTGTCATGGCAACTTTTTCTAGCAGCTCCATCTAATTTTTGACAACAACCAGTAATATTGCCAACAAATAAAAATCTTTTATCTGATTTAGGTAAAATTCTTCCTGTTAAATTACCAGATCTAATAATTTTTCCAGCCCAATTAGGTTCTTTATCTTGATTGTTTAAATAAAGATCTTGCGCAATTTGGAAATAATAAGTATCACCGCCATATTCACCATACTTTAAAAATGCTCTGGCAAATTCCATGTCTTTTATATTTTCAATGCCAATTTTTCTTATTAATGCATCTGAATCAATTATTGCATTTATTTCTTCAAAAGAAAGTTTTCCAATTAATTGTCTTATAGGATATTCTGCATCATCAACAAAAACTTTACGATTCCAAGATGGTAATAGCTTAGTATATTCTTTATCCATACTATTTTCAAAAATAAATGTAATTACATGAATGATAGATTTTTTTAAAATTCTTTTATATTTTTCATCAAATTCTTCTATGATTTTAGATTTATTCTGAGATAAAGCATTATAGTCTAAAGTCTCATATGGTTTTAGAAAGTTTATTAAAGCTTTTCTGACATCATTTTCTTTATTTTCATTTGAAACAATACTTAAATCTATATCATCAATAAAAGCTTGAAAATTATTCACACTATTAGCAAGAATAAAATTTCCCATCCCTGTGACGTTTGTATCATAGCCATCTTTTGTTTCGGTTTGTCTTAATTCTGTTCCAGATTGAGTGACAATTGTTTCACCTGCAATTCCTTGAGGTTGAAAAAAATTAATTGGTAATCTTTGTGCAGGATCATGGATAGTATGGGGATCTAATTTTTGTTCTGTATCATTCAAATCTATTTCAGGTGAAAATTTCTTAATATATTCTAATGATTTTGGTCCAAATACATAATTGATCTTATATAAAGATTCAGCAGTTTCATTATGAATTGCCGGGTCAAAATTGAACTTTTCAAATAATAGATCCAAGAAATCATTCATTGATGGAAGAACTCTATTGGCAAAAACGTTTTTAGAAGCATTTGGATTTACAGAAGCTTCATAAAAATAAATTGCATCTTTGAAATCTAATCTTCGCCCAGTAGGAAAGCCATGGATATCATTTAATCTAGCAACTTTATTTCTAAATTGATCACTAAAAGAATCATATCCGCCAGTGTTATATTTTTGTCTTTTAAAAAAACAAGCTAATAATAATGAATGAGCGTCTTTATTTTCGATAGATTCAGCTATTCGATGGAATCTGTCATTATGATCTTGTCTATAACTGTAATCTTGTTCAATGTTGATAATTGGAACATATTTCAAAGTGCCTAATAAACTAAAAAAATCTTCTGAAAGATAACTAATATCACAACCACTTTGAATTACTTTTTGGTAAATCAGATTAATATGATTTTGATTAACTTCATCTTTTTTACTTTGATCTGCTACGAAGTTAAATTTTCCAGGTTTAGGGGTATTTTGATTATTAGCAACTACAATTCTTTTATCTGATATAGCTATTTTTTCAATCTTTTGTGCTAACTCATAAAATCCATATTGGTCAAGTAATTCTGCATCTTTAAGAAATTGTAATCTGAAACTCATAATAATGTTGTACCGTTAGATATGTGATAATATATATATTACCCATTACAAGGTTTTTTTCTTTTAAAAGGATTGTTGTTTAAGTTTTGGAATATTAAGAGTACAAAAGGTTTAGGGATAAGAATGAGAAAAATTTTAGCTTTTTTAAACAATGCAATTACTGCAGCTGAATATTATGGAGACAAAAGGTTAGCTGATAGACTTCATAACTGGTTTGTCAAAATTTCTGCTGAATTACCTGACGAAAATCCTGAAGACACATCCGGCTATAGAATTGATGAGCATGTTGGTGGAAAATATTCAGATCCAAATTTTCTTTCATTATCTGATATGGGAAATTTATCAGCTGGAGATGCGGACGAAGAAGGCTATTATATTGTTACAAAGATTCCACCACAAGATTCAGAAATTTATCCAGCATTTGATTTAGAAGCTGATAATAATGCTCTTCATCTTGGATCTAAAATTGACTTGGATTCTTTACTAGAGCAATATGATTTATTTAAAAAGTTAATGCCTTATATTCAGCCTACAAATGGTAAAGTATATGCTTATGATGGCCACAGAAAAGATTGGCGTAACATTCCTTTAAATCAAGTAAGTTTTGCTCAAGATGCTAATGGTCAGTGGGTTCCAGTATTTTATAGAGAAGATGAAGCTGTAATTAATCAAGAGCAAGAACCAATGGTAAATGCTTTTGGAAATCCTGAATCTGCTAAAGAAGATGCTATCAGAAGAGCTGGTGGATATGATATTTTTTACAACTCTATTAAATTAGCAATGGATGAATTAGTAGGTGTTAGAGATATTGATATTATTTTAGCTATTGCAATGGAAAAGATTGGAAAATCTTACACCGACGAAGAAAATGCAGTAACTGATATTCTCTTGGACTTATCTAAATCTAGTAATCTTCCATGGCCAACATCAGCTTTTACGAATGCAAATCTCATTTTAGAAAAGCTCCAAGATTCTTTTAAACTTTATAGACAAGCAAAAGACGCTGGAGAACTTTAAATAGAAAATCCCCTTAGTTATCTAGGGGGATTATTTTTTATATTAGCATCTTCTGAATTTATTGGAGGATTAATATTTTTAAATTTTTCTCCAAAATCTTTTCTTATGTTTTCAATTTGTTTAGCTGGAAGAATGTTTTGTTTTGATGTAATAGATTCATTTAAAGCCTTCCATCCATCTCCAGTTGATTTGCTTCTTGACAATGCATTATTTATAATTTCCATAGATGTTTGATCAGAAATCTTGTCATATGACTGCATCATCTTGAAAGTGTTGTAATTGTATTGGTTTCCGGGTGTTTTTAGGGTGTTTTGAACAAGCTGATCTTTAGCAGATGGTTGATTAGCAGCTTGTTCTTGATTAATTTTTTCTTGTGGATTTTCAAAGATCATATTTTGATTTTGTTGAATTTGCGTTTTAAATCTCTCAGGTGTCAAAGCTGGCATTTTCTTATTTGGATCACCGATATATAAAATTCCATTCTGACTAAAAGTATCATTCCCTAAATCAACTCTTTGTGCAAATTTTAAAATCTTGTACCACATTACTTTGTCTTTAATTCTTCTTGGCAAACTTTAATTAATCTTTGAATTGTTTCTTTAGGAAGTTGCTTAATTAAATCTTTCATAGACTTTTCTTCCCAATCTCCAACAATTTTATTTGCGAATGGAAGTTTGTTAATATTGACTTCTGGAATTCCAACTGTTTTGTTAAATAATTTTGATAAAATCGATTTAGCTTGAAACATTTTTGTATCCTCACTTCTTGTTATATTAGATTGTTCTTATATAGTATTGTACAGTTCCTATGTAATGGTAAAATAAGACATGATGAACTGGCGCAAAGCAATTGAAAATCAATTCTTTATTCATAATGATAGTTGGAAAAATGTCGTATCAATTGTTCCTGAAGATAAAAAATGGTTAGATTATCTTTTTGATGAAGATGAAACTGTTCCTCAAGGCAATGCTTTTACAATTTGGACTAAGACAAGAATTTATTTTCCTGTATTTAGTGAGAATCAAGAATATTGTGAATCTATTTCTAGAGATCCTGACAATAAAGTTACAAGGCATTTGGGATGAAGCTTTTTAGTCAAATGACCCGACCTTTGATAGATCTTGGATTGAAAATTAGATATAGAAGATGGTCTGAAGCTTATTACATTTACCGGGATGAAGAAAAACTTATGGACAGTTTGGGGAATGTTTTTTATCATTCCTGGGAAGATTTTATTAGGCTACATGCACATATTTTAGACAATGCTGGACCTGATTGGGAAATTTATGAAGAAGTGGAATTTGATAATCTGTAAGTAGAAGTGTCTTAAAAACAGAATAAAACAATAGCTAACTTTCAAAAAAATAAACCTGGGGAGGTGGAATATGAAGAAAGCTATTGTTTTATCGATTTTGTTATACACCTTTATTTCTTGTGCGTTGGGACAAAAACCACCACAAGTAAAAAATTTTTCGAGTCAAGTAGAATTGTGTTATTGTGCGGGTACTCCATCTAATTATCATGTGAAATTAAGATGGGATTTGATACCAAAAGTTACTAGATATTTTGTCTATAGGGTTGGTCAAGGAGTCAAACCTGATTACTATAAACCTTATGCACAATTAACAAACAATGAAAATATTTTTATTGATAGAAATGTAAAATATCAACAAAAATGGGATTATTATGTTTGTGGAGTAGTGCCATCTAGATATTTACAATTATCAAATGTTTCCACAGCATTAATTCCCTTATTGGTTCTTAAGAATCCCGAAGCTCCCACAAACTTAAGAACATTTGGTTTATGGAATAATGGTGCTTACGATCAATTGGTTTGGGATGCTAATCCTGATGCTGTATCTTACAATATTTATAGATATAGTCAAAAAATTGGTTCTTCTAATACTAATTCATTTACTGTAAGTCAGCTTGTATTTGAATATGGATGGACATACACAGTTACAGCAGTTGATAAAAACGGATTAGAATCTTTTCCTTCTGCTTTAAGTTTAGCAAGAGGTGAGTTTGCTCCAAATTATAATTTTGGATGGACTACTAAGCCTCCATCAACTCCTGGGAAATATGTCACTGTGGCTGAATGGAATAATGAAAAGCCAAGAAATTTTATTAAGTGGCAAGATCAACAAGTAAATGGCCAAGATGCTCCTGGTGCATATAACATTTATAGAGATGGAAAACTAATTGCGTCTAATTTATGGTCTCAATATTATATAGACAAAGATGTAATGTCTGGCAAAACTTATAGATATGTTGTTGCTTCTGTAAATAAAAATCATTTTATAACACAAGAAACATTTGGTCCAGCAGCAGATATTACTACTAGATTTGGTCCTCCAGATCCAATTTCAACTCCTGTCAATATTACTGGATTTACTTCTAATGACGACAGTGTTGTTGTAAAGTTTGATTTAGTTCCTGGTGCTGTTGATTACAAAGTTTATGTAGAAAACAATCCAAATACAGTCAAATATTCTTCTGGCTACAATATGGTTGAAATGAATGGTTTAGTAAGTAATCAATCATATAATCTTATTGTTGAAGCCTTAGATAAGTTTGGACCATATCAACAAATTGATGGTGTTATAGGGCCTGGTGCAAGTGGTCCTAGTGGTGAAGTTCATGCTGGTATTAATGGACACGGTGATCCATCTAATAATCCAATAGTGCTTGCAAAATCAGCACCATACAAAGTTAATACAATACAAAAAACTTTAGCTGGCGAACAAGTTTTCTTTGACAACTTTAGAAACTTCCAACCAATTGTTCAAATGCCACAAAAAATGGATGTGGTTGAGCAAAGATTTGGACTTAATTGGCAATATTGGAATAAAAGTGATGTCATTTTAAGATGGTATGAAAATGATAAATGGTCATTCTTTTTAGATGACCTTGATACATCTGCTTCAACTGTATTCTTAATGGGTTCGCACTTTATGGACACTATATATGATGGTGGAACTTTAGGTCAGTCATCTACACCTTCTCACGTTAGTAATGGTGTGATGTTAATGAGCCCAAAAAAAACTGCAAATATAGCTGAAGACAAAGTATTACACTTAACATTTGAAGTTGATCCCCATTTTAGTGGAAGAAGATGGTGCGATATTCTTTTATTACCTGCCGGAGAAGTTGTATATTCTGGAAAAGCAGCAGATAAAATTGGACAGAATACAAAATCTGGCAAATTATTCAGATGGGCTATAAATGCTGGTGGACACTCTATGAATGTTGACACTGGTTATAATCTTGATGGTTCTAGAAAATCTTACAATGTTCCGATTAAGTATGTTGGTAGAGATCATATGCCTTGGAATTTACCAGCACCATATAGAAAAGTAAATGATCTTACTGAATACAAAGTTGGCACATTTAAGGTCAATTCTGTAGTTGAAACATCTAGCGAACTTAATATAAAATGGACTGCTAATTTTAATGATAATGGTAAGTTTCCAGCTTTTACTATGAATTCTGGAGCTACACCAAAATCTGGATGGCATAAATTTTCTGATTTTGGTAAGGCAGATGAATATGTACTTACTGTTGACACATTGAAAGTTTTAGATAATATTAATTTTGATCCAGAATATTGGTGGATTAGCCAAGATTCAAAAAATAAATTAACAAAGCTTATGGATGCTTATTGTACTACTCGTTCTGGTGCAATAATATATAAGGCTACAAAAAATCCAACTACAGGATTGTTTGAAGGTGATATTTTATTTAGGCCTAGTGCTGAAAGACAAAAAGAGCCATTGAATAGAACTTGGCAAGGTTTAGATAGAAGAGCGCAATTTCATTTATATATATCTAAAAATAGAGTGGTGGCAATTGAAGATGGTTATTTAGTAGCTGATTCAACATTGCCAGTTGATTTCCCATTTGAAGATATAAATGTTAATTTTGCCCACTTAATTTATCACACTTGGAACGAAATTGGTGAACAAAGAACTTGGAATCCAGACAACTCATATTGGATAAATTTCAGACCTTTTGCTGATGAACGTCACTGGGACAATATGGGATTTGAAGTGCTTACGGGTTTTCCAGATGTGAAATTGTTTTAGTTATTAGTTTTCTTTATCAAATGAACTTGTAAGAATTTCTTACAAGTTCATTTTTATGGTAAAATTCCAATATGGAAAGTAAAATCAAAACTATATTATGTGCCTCATTTTGTGGAACTGGTAAGACATTTATTTGTGAAAATTCTCAATTTAAAGCAGTTGAAGTAGAATACTGGAAATATAAAGGCATAGAAAAAGAATTCTTACAAGACATTAAAAAACATATTGGTGTTGTTGATATTGTTTTTCTTCAAACAGATACTGAAAGTTTAAATCTTTTAAATAATGAAAAGCTTGAAATAATTCTAATTTATCCTCAGAAAAATTTGAGAAATGAATATTTAGACAGGTACATTGAAAGAGACAATCCATATGATTTCATTGGCACTATGATGAAGTATTGGGACAAAAACATTGATGAATTAAGTAATCGAAACTACTGTAAACATTATGTATTAGAAAAAAATCAATATATAAGTGATATCATTCATCAAATAATTTAAAAACTAAATGAACTTATAAGAATTACTTACAAGTTCATTTTTTTAAGACTATTGACAGAAAGTAAATATGGGATATACTAAGTCATCGTCACACCGGAGATATTTTAAACAAAATGGATAATCGAAAAGAATTTTTAGATAAAGTTAGTACTATGGATGCTAGAACGTTTGGCTTGGTAGTGGTAATGGCTGAATACCTCATTAATCCTACACAAATAGTCAATGATACAACAACCGTACATAAAGAAAAGTCTGATTTATTTGATAATTTTCAATTACAATCTAAAGAATTGAATGATTCAACTGAAAATCTAAATACTACTAAAGAAACAAGTGTTAAAACTTTATCTTGTGAACCAAATGTAAAAAACAACAGTGATAAAGAGAGTACCCAATGGAAAAGAGAACAAATTAATAAGTATACAGAATTTGCATATTCTTTAATTAAAGAAAATGAAGTTATCGATAAGCAAAAATTCATGGATAAATTTGGTAAAAGGTTCATGAATGAATTTTCTGCATCTGATTTGCAAAAAGTTAATCTTAAAAGCTCGTTATTCAAATGGGAAGAAAAAATACATAATAATATCTATAACAGATTAATCTTAACTGGTAAAATTGTTTTTACTAAACCAAATTATATATCTTCAGATTTTATTATGAAAAAGGCTAAGAATATTAAAACTATTGTATCAACTGAAAATACTATGCAACAATGACAGTGATTTAAAAATCTCAATCATTTCAAAAAAGGGAAGCAGAAATGCTTCTCTTTTTCCATTAAATGCGGTATCATTGATTTGTTATGATTATTCCAACAGTATTAGAAAAGTCCGCTACAGGCGAACGTGCTTACGATATTTGGTCTCGTCTTCTTAAGGATAGGATTATCTTCCTAGGACAAGAAGTGGACGATTATATTGTCAATTTGATTATTGCTCAGATGTTATTTCTTGATAAAGAAGACAGCCATCGACCAATTGAATTCTACATCAATAGCCCTGGCGGAAGTGTTAGTGCTGGACTTGCTTTATATGATGTTATGAATACAATTTCGTCTCCTGTAAATACTTCTTGTGTTGGGTTGGCTGCTTCTATGGGTGCTATTCTTCTTGCTGGAGGCACTGGCACTCGTTCTTCGCTACCTCATTCTCGCATCATGATTCATCAAGTATCTTCAGGATTTAGAGGCACTTCTGCAGATATGAGAATTCAAGTTAATGAGACAAATAAATTAGAAGATCAATTATTTCAAATTCTTGCTGATAAAACTGGTAAAAATAAGAAGCAGATTGCAAAAGACTGTGATCGTGATTATTATATGAGTTCTGAAGAAGCAAAGACATATGGTATTATCGACACTGTAATTGAAAGTAAGAAAAATGGCAGAAATTCTCAAGTCTAAATCTATTTATTATAACGATGTAAATCTCGTTGCTCAACCTTGTAAAGTCAAGTCTCGTAAAGATATTCCTGTTGAACTATATAGGATTATCGTATCTCCTATGGAAGCAATTGTAGGAAAGACATTTGCTCTAAAGGCTAATGAACTTGGTCTAACTGTTTGTTTGCATCGCTTCTGTCCTATTGAAGAGCAAGTAGAGCTTTATAATCTCTTGTCTAATAAAAAAAATGTATTTGTTTCAATTGGTTTAAACGATTGGGATAGAGTTGATGCATTAGCTGAAGCAGGAGCAACTTCTTGGTTGATTGATATGGCAAATGGCTATATGGCTACCGAAATTAGAGACTGTGTAGAAAAACTTACTGAAAGAGCACGAGTTCATGATTTGATGATGGGCAATGTACACTCCGAACGTGGTTTTCAGATGTTGTCAGCAATTAAAACAAATAATTCATTTATGAGATATATTCGTGTGGGTATTGCTGGTGGAAGTCCTTGTGCTACAAATGATTCTACTGGATACAATCGTGGTCCAATCACTGAAATCATGGAAATCGAACAATCTAACCCTTGGGATCCATATTTAGATCACAGGCATAAGCCATACATTATTGCAGATGGTGGAATTAAGAATTCTGGATATGCTGCTAAAGCTTTTGGTGCTGGTGCAGACTGTGTAATGATGGGCGGATATTTTGCTCGTGCGCTTGAGGCCGAAACTCATGTAAGAGGAGACGGTAACTATTGGGGTGGTGCATCTCATAAGCAACAAATTCTCTCCACTGGTAAGGTATATCGACACTCTGAGGGCAAAGAAGTGCCTATCGATGATGAACTACGACCTCTTGAAGAACTTGTAGATGAACTATGGGGTGGAATTTCTTCTGCAGTTTCTTACAGTGGTTACAATACACTTAAGAGATTCATAGGTAATGGTGTTTTTGAAATTAAGCAAAACTCATTACCACCTAGGAGATAATATGCATAGCCCTGACAACTTAACTATATTCTTGAAATACATTAGTCATCCTGAAGAGTTTGACCCAAGATATTTAAAACAAAATAAAGTAAAATTAGACCCAAAGATTAAAGAATCTATTTATAAAATTAATAGCACTAATTGGCTTTGGACTATTTGGAGTTGTCAGGGTCATTTAACAGGTAAAGAAAAAGGCTCTATTCCATATTTTACTTTTATTGTAGACAAGAAATATTTAAGTGATTTGTTTATGGCAATGCATAATTGTTATCCCAAGGAAGCTAATTTGAATTTCCCTATTTATGATAATGGATACTGGTATAAAATCTCACAAGGTGTTGAAGACGATAATTATTGTGTTATTAATTGGATTCTTTTTTCTTCTAATGGTAAACTGGGATTGAGTAAAATCCAAGAATGCATAATCAAATTTGCGGATAGTATTAAGGTATTAGATGTCAAGAAATAAATTTTACGATAAAACAATTTTTCAATTAAAAGGAATGTTTAGTGATGAAACAGCTTTAAACATTCTTGATAACATGCAAGCAGTCTATGAGGCAAAAGATAATGATTATTCTGCTACTGGTCTTCCTATGGGTAATCTTCGTAAGTGTGAGGATGCTGGTATTGATGCTTGGAGAGGATGTTTAGTTAGAATTGGGGATAAAATGTCCCGTCTTGAAAACTTCCTTAAAGAGAAAGAATACTTAGTAATTTCTGAAAAAGCAGAAGATACTGTAATTGATCTTGCTAATTATGCGATTTTAATGTCTTGTCTAATTGAAGAGATTAAAAAACATTATTCAGATTATTATAGGAATATGTCTGACAAAGCACAAGAAAATCTTTTTAGTTTATCTTATTATTGTGTATTTCAGGCAATGTCATGGAAGAACAATGATACTGAAAATGGATTAGTATTTTTGGAAAAAGCATTGAGTTATTGGAAGCCTTTGTGTGAATATTCTTTGGATATGAATTAATGGAAAATATTTTATTAATATATTCTCATAAAGATTATCTTTTTGGATATTTAAAGAAAAAGAATCCTAGTGGACGAATTGAAGATTTTGAAGATGCAATTCAAGCTGGTTTCATTAAAGCTGTAAAGTATATAAATTCTTTTAAAGGTGATTGTTCTTTAAAATCCTGGCTCACTTTAATTGTTGGAAATTGTTACACAGATATTTTTAGGACTAAATATAATCAACATGAAACCTTAAATTATCATGAAGAGGATTTTATTTTTGAAAATATATCTGAAAGAGATTTTGCTGATAATATTTGTAACCATGAATATTATCAACACCTTTTTTGTGAATTATTTTTTGACATAGAAAATAATGTTCACTTACAAACTTTTAAATTAAATGCTACAGAAGACTTGGAATATTCTGAGATAGCTGATAAACTTCATATTCCTCTGGGCACTGTTAAATCTCGTATCTTTAAGGCTAGAAAATTGCTGCAAGAAAGATACAAAGTAATTTCTGATAGGTGTATTGATGGCTAAATTTAAGCATTCATTTTGGCGTTATGTTCCAAGTACAGAAAAATATAAATCTGAATTCAAGTTTGTAGAATCTTTTGAAACAGATTCTGATGCTGTTCCAGAATTTCATGATCATTATTGTATTGACCATGTAGTAGATTTAGAAACAGAACAAATGCGAGTTAAGAATCATTCCGCTCCTGAATATTGTGTCTCTAAATATGTAGGTTGGGGATTAGAATTACCACCTGTTGAAAAAACCACTGATAAAGAAATTTATGTAGTTATTCATAGGAGTTCATTCTCTCATAAAAAGATTGAATTTGATGAGTTTATAGAACCAGCAAATCATAGATATAGCCAAGAAGATTGGGAATTTCTTTTATCTATTTTAGAACAAAGATTCACTAAACAAAAAGAATGGGCAAAAGAAGGCATCAGAGTTCCTAGTCAATACGAAGATGGAACACAAGTATTTAAAACAGAAAATGAGTTCCGTGCATTTTCATTTGGTCGTCGTGCTTATTTCCTTTATCATCTTGTCTACAACTATAATTTTAGACTCTTAATTCGTAAACTAAATATTGCTTATACTTCTTGACATAAGTCTAAGCTCAGGTATAATAGTCTTGTAAGTTGAAACAGCAAATTCATTTATTTAACATTGAAAATTAAACATTCAACTTGTATACTGAAGATCATCCAGCAAATTCAAAATATAAACATTAAAATGATCTTGGAGGTAAAAAACTATGGAATTTTTAGAAGCGTTTGAAGAAGAAGCCAATAACACCACTACAACTGCTAATGGTGCAAAAGCTCTTAAGTCTAGTAGTTGTTCTCTTGTCGATTTATTTGGAGTTATTTCATCAAGTAGAAATAATCTTAATATTTCTGACACTTTTCAACTTGCTTATTCCAAAGACCCTGAATCTGCAATCCGGATTCTTTTCAATTCTAGGGATATCAGAGGTGGCCAAGGTGAAAGATCTGTATTCCGTTTTCTTTTGCGTTATTTAGCTAACTTTGAGCCTAATTTAGTGGCAAAACTTGTTCCCTTTGTTCCTGAATATGGGCGATGGGATGATTTGTGGGAATTGCTTGGTACACAAGTTAAAGATTCTGTTGTTAATTTTGCTTGCGCTCAATTACAAAAAGACCTAGAATCTGAAACTCCATCTTTACTTGCTAAATGGATGCCTTCTTGTAATGCTAGCTCTAATATTACTAAGAGCCAATCTAAGCATTTTATGAAGTATCTTGGCATGAAGGAAAAGCAATATCGTCTTATGCTTAGTGATTTAAGGAGTAAGATTGATGTTGTTGAAAAGAAAATCTGTGCGAAGAATTTCAATCAGATTAACTACAATAATCTTCCTTCCAGGGCTGCATTATGTCACAAGGGTACATTCTTAAAGCATGATAATCAAAGATATCGGGAATACATGATGTCTTTGTGTAAATTAGAGTCAAATGTAAATGCATCAACTCTATATCCATATGACATTGTTAGTCAAATAATGTCTAATAGCTCAGAAGATTCATTTGATAATCTTTATGAAGCTATGTGGAATAATTTACCAGATTATTTCCAAGGCAAAACATTTAATGGATTAGTAGTTGCAGATACGTCAGGTTCTATGTATACAAATAAGAATCTTCCTATATCTGTATCCATTTCTTTGGCTATGTATATTTCTCAAAACAATAACAATGGATGGAAAGATAAGTTCATCACTTTTTCTGAAATTCCTACAATGCAAACTGTTATTGGAAATACTATAGCTGAAAAAGTCAAGAATCTTAAGGATACAGAATGGGGTTTCAATACAGACTTAATGAGTGTATTTACTTTAATTCTTGAAGTGGCTGAAGCTAATAAGATTAATCCCAAAGATATGCCTGAATCTTTATTTATCATTTCAGACATGCAATTTGACATAGCTTGTTCATCTAATAAAAGAACAAACTTCCAACAAATTGAGAAGAAATATGCTCAGAGTGGATATAAGAGACCTAAGCTTATTTTCTGGAATGTAGAAGCTTCTGGTGGTACAATGCCTGTGAAGTATGATGAGGATGGCACTTGTCTTATATCTGGTTGTTCTCCTTCTGTCCTGAAATCTATTTTGGGACAAGAAGAATTTAATCCAGTTTCTATTATGAACGAAACAATATTAAATGAACGATACGATGTTGTTGGCAATGTAGTCAAAGAATATTTAGGTAATTGAGGATAAATTGGAAACTACTATAATTAATTGTGACTGTCTATGTCATTCATTGCATGTTCGTCCTGATAAAGATACTAAAACAGTTGATATATCTCTATGGAATTATGGCTTTAATAATGGTAAGTTGAATTGGAAAAAAAGATTAAAAATTCTGATTGATGGATATGCATATTCTGATTTGGTAGTTTTAAATAAAGAAGAGCTTGATAAACTAATTCATGCTCTCCAGGAAGCTAAAGAAAATATTTAACATAAAGGCTTGATTTTTCAGGCCTTTATTGTTTTTAGGGTAGAATTGATTGAGGTTAAAATGTCAAATAAATATTTTGATTATTTAAAAAATGATGTTGATTTTATGGGTAGATTATTTTCATTTGAAGATGCTAAAAAAATTCTTCTTACTGGTAGATATTTTACTTTCGGACAAAAAAATAAATCTTCTATGGTTATTGCTTGTAAATCAAATAATTTTTATCTATATAACAAAGACAAAGATCAGTTTGGAGTTCAGATAAATTTTGATGCTTTTAAGGACTTCAATGATTGGCTTATAATGCCTTTACCTTCTAAATGTGTTGATACTTTTAGAAACAAGTTCATTGGTAGTAGCTTTGATAATTTTGCAAAAGAATATAATATTGTTGTTAAAAAAGATATGACTTGGGCTATCAAAATGCTGCAACAAGGCAAAATTGTTTATCGAGAAGAATTTCCGGAAGTTATTCTCTTTCCACTTGGTCTGAAAAATAATCCAGAAACATTACTAACTGTAGACGATCTTTTTGCTGAAGATTGGATGGTTTTTAATGGTAAAAATCTTAAGGAAGTATTAGATGATTTTTATGCTGGAAAATCTATCAGACGTAAAAGTTGGTATTCAGAATATGTCATGGGTAAGTATTCTAAAGATTGCGAACTTAATTTTGAAGATTTGAATGCTAATGATTGGGAAGTTGTTGATGTGGTAGCAGAAGTTGATCAAATACAAAAGGATCATTTAAAAGACCGAAATGAGTATTGAATCTATTTACAGTGAAGAGTATGTCCGTGGAAGAGTATATAGTTATTTAAAATTCCATAAATATCTTAAATCTATTGCTAAAATCGTATGTGAAGAATGGGAATTCAAATATGATGAAATGCTTGGCGTAGAGCTTTCTGAAGATGGTAAGATTGTTTGGATGCATTTCGAAGTTAATGATATTGGATTTGATTCAGATTTGTTATGGGATAAAAATATTAGAGAAACTTTGAAAAAAGACTTTAAATCTGATTGACAGTTAGATTCTTTTATGATATGCTCCTATTGTTAATCTTTAGGAGCATTTTTTTTGGGGAAATATATTATGGAAAATTGTTCATCAAATTGGAAGCATATTTTTGTAAAGGAAAGTGGACTTATCGATCCTCAACCAGGCTTTCCTTGCTACAAACCTGGTCAATTAATGTTTGATAATCATATGTCTGCACTTAATTTTGTATTGTCAGATGGTTGGGAATTAAACAGTTCCACTCCCCTTGATATTCATAGATTTTTAACAAGAGAAGTGGATTTTTTCGAAGATACAAATAACTCTGGTAGATATAGAGAAGTTGATGTTTGGATTGGTCATGAAACTTGTCCATCACCTATTTTACTTCCAGACCTTATGTACAGATTATTTAAATTCTCTAAAAAACTTGTTGATTTAAGTTATGATAACAAGATATCTGGAATTCTTGCAGCATCATTATCTCATCATATGTTTGAGGTAATTCATCCTTTCATAGATGGTAATGGACGAACAGGAAGATTGCTATTCACAAAGATCCTTAAAGATTGTGGAGAAGATCCTAGAATTTTCTTTTTTGCAGATAGACAGAGTTATTATCTAGAAATTCAATGTTTTAGAGAGAACTACTGGGCAGGGTATAATTTCAACATGGATGCTATTTGTCAAGATTACAATTTGCCCCCATTACAGGTTTAGGAGAAGATAGTGTTAAATATTTCTTTCGATGTTATATACAAGCTCAAAATGGGCTTCAAAGTTGTTCAAAAACATAATTCTGGAATGTCTAAGTGGAGAATTTTAAATGGCAAATTAGAAAGCTGTTTTATTGATGATAATGACGATTTGCATGATTGGGTAATTGCTCCAGTTTTAGTTCTTGATCCTGATGCTTCTTATAGTTTTGAGCCAGAGAAAGTAAGTAAAAATGAATGGTATTGAAGCTTTACAGCATTTAAAGCAAGGCAAGAAAATTCGCATGATTAAATGGCCACTTGAAGCTTATATTGAATATGGATATACTTGGGTTCAATGTTCTCCCGCTCTTTGTTGGATGTATTTTAGGAATGTAGACTCACCTCAAGAAGGTCAATATAAATTCCAAGAGATTTTTCATGATTTAATGACTGATCAATGGGAAATAATCGAATGACAGGAAGAGAAGCACTAGATAAATTACAAGCTGGATTTACACTGAGACGTGAAGCTTGGGAACCAGATGAAAAGTGTAAAGCTTATTTCTCTGATGATCTTTGGTCAATTCGTGTTGAGTGTGATTCAATTTCACCAGCTCCAGAGCATGTACCTGATGACCCTAAGTTTGCTGAATATATGAGTATTTTTGATGCTATAGATGCTGGTGAGTTTTTAATGGATGACTGGGAGATAGTGGAATGACTCTTGAAGAAGTATTGCCAGCGTTAAAAACTGGAAAAACTATTACAAGAATGGTGCTCATTGACGACCCCATCTATATGCATATTCAGTTTAAGATTGAGACAGAAAATTTACTTTGTAGAACATACTTCCTTGAAAATGGACATCAAATAGATAAAGATGATAATTGGAACTCGTACAAAAGTCTAAAAGCAAAAGATGTTATGGCTGACAATTGGGAGATATTAGAATGACTGGAATAAAAGCACTTAAAGCAATTCGTAAAGGTTATCAAGTACGAAGGCTTCATTGGAAAAAAGGTGAGTATTTGTTTCAGATGCTCGGAGCTTTAGATCAACACAATGAAATTAGATGGGGTTTTGGCGGAAGACTTATTTGGACTAACAGAGTTGTTGATGCTACTGAATTTTTGAGTGATGATTGGGAGATATTAGAATGAAATTATCTGAAGTATTAGATGCTTTAATGGAAGGCAAACCAATCACAAGAGCTGCCTGGGAACAAAAATATATGTATTACGACAAAGATGACAATTGTTTTGTGTATGTATATCGTGACAATTATTTTGTGTCTGTATATAATCTAGATGAATCAGATGAAATTGGAAGTAAATATGAATTGGCATCAATGGGTCTTGATTTAGAACCTGACGATGTTATTGCTGATGATTGGGACATTGATTATTGGGATACTGAAGATATTGTTGAAGATAACAAAAAGGAAGACGAAGATTGACTGGAAGGTAGTGGAATGAAATTTGCTGATGTTATTGCTTCATTAATGGCTGGTAAGCGTGTGCGTAAGACTAATTGGGAAAGTACAACTGCTTTCTTTCTCTTTGACAATGAAGATAATACTTTTGTCTTTTACGAAGTCTTAGATGGGAAAGAATGCAGGATACAAATTTACACGGAGTTAATGCTTTCTCCTAAAGATTTAATTTCTGATTTTTGGGAGATTATAGAATGACAGGCATAGAAGCTTTATCTCTTTTAAAAGATGGCAAAACATTGAGGAGAGAATCCTGGGAACCTCATGAAAAATGTAAAGCTCTAGATTTCTTTGGCCAATGGATTGTACACCTAATAAAAGAACATGATGATGAAAAATTAGACAAAGAATTAGAATCAATATTTCAAAACAGTTTTACATTTACTAAGACTACTTTTGATGATTTCTTTGGATTATTTGATACAATTGATGCTGGTGATTTTTTACATGATGATTGGGAAATTGTAGAATAACCGCACGTAACCGCACGTAAATCGCACGTAACCGCACGTAAATCGCACGTAACCGCACGTATTTTAAGGACAAAAATGGCTAAATATAGATTAAATTTATCTTTTGACATTGATATTACTGCTGATGAAGATTCAGAAGTATCAGAAGAAGAAATGGTCAAGATGCTTCAAAAGCTTTATTACAATGATAGAAAAGAGTTCATTGAAGCATTGAGATATTGTTTTGAAGAAGAGAAAGTGGCTTATCATGTAACAATAGAGCCACAGAAGCAAAATACGGATAATTAATTATGAGTAAAACATTAATTATTATGAGAGGTTTGCCTGGAAGTGGTAAATCTACAAGAGCTAGAGAATTGCAAGAAAAGGGTGTGATTCATTCTACAGACACCTATTTTACTAATCCTTTAACTGGTGAATATAAATTTGATTTTGAAAAGACTAAAGAATATCACCAAAACAATTTAGAAGCTGCGATTGAATCTATGGAAGCTGGAATATCCCCTGTGATTATTGATAATACTAATACACAAAGATGGGAATTTCAAAAATATCTAGATGCTGCAGAAGAATTTGGATATGATGTAAAAATTGAAACATTAGATCCAACAAATTATTCAGAAGATTTTATTAAAGAGCTTGCAGAAAGACAAAAAAAGACACATAATGTACCAGAGCAAGTGATAATTGACATGCTTAAAAGGTGGGAAGATTAATGGAAGAGATTATTATTCAGACAGTAGATTGTTATAGACACGAATATTGGAAAGTAAATCTAGAATTGCTTAATGAATTAAACCTCATTGATGCTATTACAGGTTATTCTTATCTGGGTAATGGTTCTGAACCTCTCAATGAAGAAGGTTTTGCTTATCTTGAGATTGATTGCGACTGTAGTTATTTTGACAAGGCTATGCAATTTTACGATAAAGAATATATGCTTGATGAAGAAACTTTACAAGATTTGTTTGACGAAGAATATGAGAATTATCGGGATTGGCTTGATACTCTAGATTCTTGGAATACAGACTTGCTTGAAGAAAAGGGCTTAGTTTGGGAATTAGTTCCAGACGATTTGGGAGAATTAATTTACGAGGAGTATTGTGATGACGAAGAGGAAGATGAGTGAGGAGAAAAAGCAACGTCTCCGAGAAGCTTTTTGGAATGTAGGGTCTGTAGCTGATTTTCTAAAGCTTAGTCCCGAAGAGCAAGAAAAAATTGAGAAAAGACTCCATGAAGAGCGCAAGAAATAACTTGCGCTCTTCTCTTTTGATAGATATAATAGATCAAGCGAGGCAAATATGGTAATTCAAACTCTTGATACTGGTATGAACGATTATTGGAAAGTTCCTGTAAAGCTTCTTTGTGAATTGGCAATTGTTGAACATATTTCTAGTTTTTCATATATCGGGAATGGTAAAGATGCTCTCAATCAAAAGGGCTATGCATATTTAGAGATTGATGCTGATGTACTTGTATTTGTTAAGGCTATGAAGTATAATGATTTAGATTATTCCTTTAACCATGATATTTTGCAGAAAGCTTTTGTCTTTACTAATAAAAGTCATAAAAAGTGGACTGATTCTTTATCTTCTTTTGATGTTGAACTATTGAAAGATTTTAGCTGGGGTGAAATTCCTGATAATCTGTTAAAGGCTATCAATTATAAAGAGGATAATTTAGAGCAATTTTCTGTTAAGGAAGGAATTAAAGAATGAGATTTGTGCAAACAATAAAACATCTTAAGAATGGTGGTTTTGCAACAAGAACCTCTATGGAAAAAGGCTGTGTAATTGGTCTTGCGTCTAGTGATGAAGGTCAGAAAGATGAGCCAATTAAGAATTACAAAGAGCTTACCGCATTGTCATATTTTGTAATTTATACTGACAATGAATGGCAACCTTTTTGTCCTTATTTGCAAGATGTTGAAGCTAACGATTGGATTATTGTGGAGAATTAAATGGAACAAAAAAAAGATGATTTGCTTATGATGGCTTGCCTTTGGATGACTCTTGCTGTCATTGTAATTTTTAGCACATGGAATAGATTTTATACTCTTCCTGCTGAGTTTCTTCTAGGGGCTTTAGCTGCTTGGAGTATTAGTTGTGCAATGTCTAAATTTCGTAAGACAGAAAAGATGGATAATGAATAACGATGAGCCAAAAAGAATCAAAATCGACCCAGAAGAAATCAAAAGACTACTTGCAATTATCTATAAAGCCAGAGGCAATTAAGAATATTGATTTTAGTGTAGCCAATGAAATTTACGAAAAAGATGAAGATAAGAAAGAAAAGTATCGTCAACAAAGATTTGAAAGAGGCTTTGATGATACAGAAACTTGGCATCTAGATCGCACGATGTCATTATTTATTATTCCTAGACTTGAAAGATTTATGGAAGTAAATAATGGTGTTCCTAATGATGAAACTCAAGAATCTTATTATGAGAAGATGAATTTCATTGTCAAGGCTTTAAAGAGATATTACAGCAATGAATATGATGATGGTACAATTGTTGAGCGTACTGGTATTTACAATGATGCTAGAACTGCAATAACTCATCTCAGTGACCTTTGGTTTCATTTTTGGTGGTAAATTATGACATTCTGTGAAGCAACTCAATTACTTTATAAGAACGAGAAGGTTTGCAGACATTCCTGGCCTTCTTTTAAATATGTTTGGATAAGTAATGAAGACATTTTAACGATTGATGAGAAGGGAGAAGAAATCTTTTTCTCCCCTAAAGCTTTTGATCTAAGAGCTAGTGACTGGAAACCTTATGCAGTTTGATGAAATATTGCCCCTATTGGAAAAAGGCCATATAGCTAAAAAATTTGTTAAAAATAGGGAAATTTATATATTTTTGAGAAATGGATTAGTCTACGAAAAAACTTTAGGATCTCTTTTTACAGATAGATATTTTTTTACTGATGGAGATTTTGATCAAGATGTTTGGATAATTATAAAAAATCCTGAATATCGTTTTGTAGAAGGCTTTGAGTTTTTCCAAGAAAGCGAGACATAAATTGAAATTGTGCTGCACTGATGATAAGACTAAATATGAGGTTGTTTCAGTTAAAGGCAAAAACTCAAACAGAATGGCAGAACTAGGTTTAAATGCCGGAATTGAAATTTATGTTATTAGCACTTCCCATGACATGATTCAAATAGAACTAAGAGATTATAAATTAGCTTTGAGAAAATGTGATGTTGAAAATGTTGATGTTAAAGTATTAGATTAATTTTTGTGTAGAATATCCTTATGACTTGGGAAGATTTAAAAAGACAAAAAGAAGATTCTATTAGAGAAAGTACAGGGAATCCAATGAGCATGCATAGAGAACTTAAGATTGGTGAAAAAACATATAAATCTTATTCAGAATTTCTTGAATCAGAAGAATATGAAGACATGCTTAAATTCGAAGAAAAAGCTAAAATTGAATATGCACAAAAGGCTAAGGAATATTTTGAATCTTCAGACAATGATCAAAAATTGCTTTTATTCTTTCATGTAACAAATCTTATATTTAAAAATTACTTTAAAGATGGTGGATCATATAGAGCTTTGTTATATGATAAGTTTGAATTTGGACCAGAATCTTATAGCTTGGGAATGGATAGTGGAATGTTTGCTGTTCATAATGCCATTTCAACACCAGAAGATAGAGAAGAAATGCTTAGGTTAATTGTCAAAAATTTTAATCTTGAACTTGATCGTCAGCAATTATATGCATTAAGATATATCCTTCATAATATTTGTTTACCTAATTCTAAAATGAAGGATATGCTTTACGGACAACTATCTTTTGATTTTGAAGAATGATCTTGATTCGTTCTTAATAGTTTCGTAGCCTTCTTTAGCATACTTTTGGATATAATCTGGTAAACTGGATGGAAGATTTAACTTAAACTCAAAGTCGTGTAAACGCTCTCCTCCAACACTTTCCATGCTAGTGTTCATATCAACAACTCTGCCTTGATCATCTCTTTTAACACTTCTGATGCTATCGCCCTCTACAGGAATCAACCATCCTTCTTTAGCCATATTTTTAATCATAGGCCAGGAGGTGGTTTTTCTAGCAGATCCAATAATAGAAAATTCTTGAGATTGATAAGGCTTTAAGAGATTATAAATTCTTTCCAAGGCAATCATCAAATTAACTCTTCTTCTGCCTGGAACAACTGTAAGGTCTTCTATTTCAATAGTTTTATCATCATTTCTTACAGCCATGATTGCATAGAAGACCTTATTCATTCCATCTACAATATATCTATCAACATCATCTTCAACCAAATACTCATCAGCAACTTTATTAATTTCCTTTTCAGCTTTATCTCTTAAAAACTTAGGAATTGCATCTCTTTGTCGTGGAGTAAGGTCTAGATATTTTGGAACTTCTATGTCTGTAAATAAATGGAAACCTTCTGGATAAATTTCTTTTTCCATTCTAGAGATATCACCAGGCTTAATATCAGGGTTTTTCCAATCTACTTTTTCAACAATTGGATTACCTTCAGGATTTTTAGCAATTTTCTGTAAGATTCTGTCATTGTTATCAGCTTGCTTAAAATTTCCAACAGACTCATGATATTTACTACTAGATATGATTATTCTCATTTGTGGCCTCAGATAATATATTAATTAAAAACCCAATTTAAAACCTTTTGTACAGTTCTGGTAAAGTTAAGATTAATATGGGTAAAATCATCAGAATTAAGCTTAAGAAAAAGATACTTAAGATGATTATTTCAAGAGCTTTAAATTCTTTTCTCATATAGATATTTATTCTCTGCGGTAACTAAAATATCCCTAAAAAAGTTTGAAAATAATGAGATTCCTATTGTTTTAAGCGGTACAATAGTAGCGTATCGGAGGTTAATAGAATGCCAAAACTTAAGAAGAACTCGACCACTCCAGTTTCAGGATATATGTATATGACTGAGGCTGAATTTTACAATCTTGAAAATGTTGCTCGTAAAGATGATAGCCTTAAGGGGTTTATGGATGTATTTGCGTTTCACCGCACTGTTCAATCTAATGTAACAAATCAGAAGTATGTTGAAGCTGCTAAGAAGCTTTATTACACAGAAGACGAAATGTTCCTCGTTGATGATGATGCTAATGTTTCTATCACAAAGGATGGAGCTTATGTTCAAGGATGGATGTGGGTAGGTAAGAATCAACTAAACAAGAAGAGAGGATAAAATGGCTGGCAGAATGCATTGGTATGCTGTTCATGTCATAACTCAAAAGGAAAAATCTGTTAAAGATTATCTAGATAAGAGAATTATTTCTGCAAACTTATCAAAGAAAATCGAAGAAATTTTTATTCCTCATGACATTGAAACGCAAAATAAAAACGGAAAGAAGCAAATCGTACAAAAGAAAGTTTATCCGGGATATGTATTTGTCAGGATGGTACTAGATGAAGAAACTTGGCCTATCGTAAGACAAACTCCAGGTGTTACTAATTTTGTATCATCAGGAGCTAGAAAGCCAAATATCATTCCAGAATCAGAAATTGCAGATATGAGAGCTCTTGCAAATCCTGAAAATCTAAACAAGCTAAAGAATAAGTGGTCTAAAGATATGATGGTAAGAATCAATTCTGGACCATTCTCAGATTTCCAAGGCAAGATTTTAGACATTAATGAGGATAAAGAGAAACTTAATATCAGCATCACACTTTTTGGAAGAGACCAGCCTGTTGAAGTGCCATTCTCTTATGTAGAAAAGTTGTCATAAAAAAGCCCCCAGAAATGGGGGCTTTTTCTTTAGTATGTTTGTTTGATTGGAATTATATGTCCCATTTGGATTGCACCACCTGTAACATCTCCAACCTTAAATCTAATCCAATATTTATCTGGATTGTCTTGGAAGAGTTGAGGCCTTACAGCTCCACTTCTAACATTCGCAATAAGAGTATTTAATGGATCTAAAGGTTTAGGCGAAGTACCGTCCATTTGTGTTGGTTTCCATAAAGGCAATATCGCACTTCTTACTTCAACAATGCCAGAATATTTAAGAGTGTTTGAGTTTCCAGAAGAAGTATTATCCAAGAGTACAAGGCTAGTTGTAGACCATGTAGTACCATTCCAATATTCTGTTGTTAAAGTTGTTCCAGTCACTGCAGGAGTTGTTACACCAAATTCCCAATGTCTCTCTTGCTTAGTGGATCCTACATAAAAATAATCATTGGCAGCTGTAAAATTACAAAATTCAGAATTTGTATTACCTTTATTAGTCATAGGCAATGTAACATCATAAATTGTCCCGCCTGTACCACCTGCTCCAGATTGTGCTTTTCCAACTAATACTCTATAATTTGGATCTCTGATGATGTTAGTAGATTCTGCAAAAGATGTTTTAGCCGGTGTAGCTTTTTTACCGTGAACATCTACGTAAAAAGTAATATTTGTTTGTGATGTTGCAGTTTCAATCATGATGTGAAGATATGGTCTATTATATAAACTTGCAACAAAGACTGGGGATGTTAAAGTCCATTGAATTAAATAGTTATTGGATGCTTTACCTTGTTTAGTGCTATCATCGGCATAGACTACACCAGCTTGATCTAAAGAATTATATCTAAAGTGAGCTCCATCATCTAAAATGGCCATATTTACTACAGAATAGTTAGAAGCAGCATTAGAATAAAGTCTTACACTGTCAACATATGAATTAGCTTCCCAAGGGATAGTAAAATAAAATACTGTTCCTGTGACTGGCCCTAACGAAACAGTCTTATCTAATGTTTGATAATATAAACCATTTATAACACTCATCGGGTATACTCCATAAAGAAAAGAACGCTATTAATAAGTTAGTAAGTCTCCCTCTTGTTTCCTTGCTCTATGCGGTATAATCAAACAAGGCTAAGAGTTAACCGTATACATACAAAGGGGAAGTGCGCTCTGATTCTTAGCCACAAGGTTTTAAATAATGAAAATTCAATATGTATCAATCAAACCCACACAAAAGGCAGAAGAACTAGGTTGCCATGCTCTTACTCCTGAACTTTTAGCAGCCACAGGAGCTAGATATTCAAGAAACAATGAAGGTCTAGATGCGATTACAAGCAAAATTGACCCTGATAATCTTGATAAGTCTGTAGATGGAATCTTCAAGATGATCGATTATGGTCACCAGTCTATAGCGGACATGACTCCTATTGCTCTTTTCATTGATGAGATTTCTCAATTTGCTGCTTATATTCTTTGGACTCTATCTCCCACTGCTGGAGGTCAAGAATGTTCAACTAGATATATTAAGATGGATGTTTCTGGTGTTGTTGATGCTGATACTATTGGAATTCCTGAACATCTTAAGGAAGAATTTAACAATTATAACACAAGAGCTTTTAATTTTTATGAGCAAGCTTTAAAGACATGGACAGAGCTTTCAAACCTACATCCAGAAGCTACTAAAATCCCTAAGTCTCTACTTGATTCTGACCTTGATAAAGATAAAAAGGCTGTAGCAAGAATGAAGAGAAATTATGCTTTTGATCGAGCTAGAGTTTATATTCCTTTAGCTTCTAAGACTGGTGTAATGATGGTTCAATCTGCTAGGTCTTGGGCAAATATTTCAGCTCATCTACAAGCAAGCAATTTAAAAGAACTTAAGCTTATCGGACAAGAAATTGCAGATAAGATGAGCATTGGCGCACCTAGACTCTTGAAGCATACGAAGCCTACAGAAGCTATTAAGAAGTATCAAGAATATGAGAGGAGCCAACTTGTTATGGTTTCTGATTATGTTAATACTCTTGAGGAAAACGTAACCAAATCTTACTTTGATGTAGAAGATTTGCAATATCCGCCTGGTCTTATGGCATCAGCTTGTGAATTTAGGTCTAATAGATATTCTCCTTTTGGAAGCATTGTAGGAAGAACATCTGTAAAGTTTTCATGGGAAGGAATTAGTTTTGGTGAGATTAGAGACCTTAACCGCCATCGTACAGGAACTAAATATTGCCCTCTCTTACCTTTGGGATTCTATGGTTCAACAGACCAACTTACTAATGAAATCACTGATATAGATCTTATTGGTAAGGTTAAGGATCTTTATGTTAGTTTTGAGTCAACAACAAGATTTGCAAGAAATTTACTTAAGGAATATCCAGAGTATATTTATTTTACTAGTTTAGGTCATAAGTATTATTTTGAACATACAACTACAGCAGATAAGTTCCTTTACGAGATGGAATTGCGCACTGGTATTGGTTCTCATTATAAGTATGCAGAACATTGTAGGGAAACATTGGATCTTTGGTTTGAAAGATACCCAGAGACTAAAAACTTAATTTTCGAGGGTACAGCAGAACCTGAGTAGATTAGATTAAATTTATATCCGCAAAGAAGCCATCAGAACAAAATATCTTATTAATTCTGGTGGTTTCTGCTTTTAATGGGGTCTTATCAGATGTTAATATAAGAGCAATTTTACCTTTATAATTTTCTCTAATTGATTTATCTTCAAACTCTTCCTTACTTAATATAATTGTTTCAGGATCTTGACTTTTACCAGAATAAGATGTAATAATATTTGCTACATTAATAAGATTGCCTAATTTTTGTTTATTATTTATAACGATCTTGCCAATTAGAATATTATCAATTGTCATATTAATAAAAGTCTCCAAACTCACTTCTTTACCTTGAGCAGCATCTATCACTTCAATTGTCTTTTCTTCTTGTGACAATTCAGATTTAATAATTACTTTTTGTTCTTCTACTGTGCCACCATGAAATACGAGATATTCTTTAGAAATTCCGAAGATATTGTAAATGTGTACAGGCTGCAAAGTTTTCTCCATTTCATTAATAATTTGGCTTAAAACTCTAATGTCTGTGGTGCTTACTTCATAACAGATTAATAGATTTATATAATTGACATTTGAGAAAAAGAAAAAGAATCTGTTAGCAATGTTTTTCCAATCTGGTAGCTGATCAAGGTTTTTTATGTGGTAGAATTTATCAGTGTCTTTCATCCAAGACGTTTCATACATCTGATTGCCAACAAAAAGAAAATAACGATGGAAATTTTCAAGAGCGTTTGACCATCCAGCATATTTTAAAGCATCAGATAAGTCATGGCAGATGAAACATACTAGATTTTTCATATAGTTATTTTACAGGATTTGCATCTCATAGAATCCTGTGCTACAATAAACCAACCTGAACACGAGGAACAATATGTCGAACAATAATTTTCGCCCAAAAACATTTCAAGAAGTCGTCGGTCAAGATACAGTAAAGCAATATCTAAAAATTAAGGTAGATGCTTTCATGAAGACTGGAGTTTGCCCAAGTCATATGTTGTTTCTTGGATTTTCTGGAGCAGGTAAAACTACTCTTGCTAATGTGGTTGCTAATGAAATAGGAACAAAGTTTCATTCCGTTATGGCTACTAATATTCGAACATTTGATGATTTGTATAATATCTTTAAGTCGGTGGAACAGAATGATGTAGTTTTCTTGGATGAGATTCACGCAATTTCACCTAAAGTCCAAGAGTATCTATATTCTGTCTTGGAAGATTTCAAACTCACAACCTTCAATAAATCTCTTCAGAAGCAACAGACTTTTTCATTGCCTAGATTCACTTGTATTGGAGCAACTACCCACTCTGGAGATTTGAATGTCCCATTGCTCTCTAGGTTTCCATACAAGGCTATTTTGCAACCATACACCAAGGTAGAATTGACTAAGATGATTCATTCTGCAGGTAGAAGGATTTATGGGATTGATTTGGATTTGAGTATCTGTGAAGAGGTTGCTCAACTTTCTAAAAATACTGCTAGAAATGCGTATAATCTACTTAGTAGTTTGATTGTTGTTGGTGAAGCAAGTTGTCAATCAAAACTTATGTCTCACATGATTGACAAAGAACTGCTTAATAAAACTCTTAAACATGAAAATATTGACCCTCTCATTGGCCTTGATTATGCTTCACGAAATTATTTAGTCAATCTTATCAAGGAAAGTCAAAATAAGCCTGTTGGTGTAAAAACACTTTCTTCAATGTGCCGAGAACAAGAGTCAAATATTATCAACCTCATTGAACCCCCTCTTGTTGCAGGGATTCCATTTCATATAGACCTTTCGGATAGAAGAATTGATTTTGAAGGTCCTTTGGTTACAATTGGTCATGGTGGAAGAAAAGCAACTAACATTGCTGTTGATTACATTAGGTCTTGCCAATATTTACAACAACAAAAAGGCTGGTTCCCTAATGAGAGTTTGTCTATAAAGGAAACAAATAATGCATAAAATTATTTTACGTGGTATTGAAGCTAGGAATGCGATTGAACGAGGAATTTCTGTAGTCGCTGAAAGTGTGGCATGTACGTTAGGCCCAAAGGGAAGAAACGTAATTATTCAGGGTCAAAGTGGTCCAATCGTAACTAAGGATGGTGTTACAGTTGCTAAGTCAATTGAGCTAGAATGTCCTTATGAGAATCTTGGAGCGCAATTGTGTCGTCAAGTTTCCTCTAAGACTAATGATGTTGCTGGAGATGGAACCACTACTGCTACTGTTCTTGCTAATGCTATTGCTAGGGAAGGACTTCGTTATGTCACTGCTGGTGGAAGTCCTATTAGTTTGAAGCGTGGCATTGATAAGGCTGTAGATGCTGTTGTTGAAATTATTGCTGCAATGTCAAAGCCTATTGAAAATAAGGAAGAAGTTAACTTTGTTGCTACTATCTCTGGAAATGAACAAGAGGTAGGAGATATTGTTGCAGATGCCATGGAAGCTGTTGGTAAGGATGGCGTTATTACAATTGAAGAGTCTAGGGGTCGTGAGACTACTATGACTGTTGTAGAAGGGATGCGATTTGATAAGGGATTCTTGTCTAATATCTTTGCAAACATTCCTGAAAAGATGCAAACAAAGTTCCAAGATCCATTGTATTTGCTTTATGATGGCAAGATTTCTGATGCTCATGCTCTTTATGAATTTATTAATAAGTTTCCAGAGTGTGCAAAAAAGCCTCTTGTAATTATTGCCGATTCCATTGAGGGTGAAGCATTGCAGTTTCTTGTCTTGAATGTTTATCAAGGTAAGAAGCCATGGGTTGCTATTAAAACTCCTGGATTTGCTGGACAGAAGAAGGACATGCTTCATGATATTGCAGTTCTTACAGGTTCCAAGGTAATTTCTTCGGATTTTGGCACTACTCTCTCTGATGCAGATGAATCTTATTTTGGTTCTTCTAAGAGTATTATTGTTACTAAGGATTCCACCACTATTATTGAGGGTGTTGGAGTTGAAGCTGATATTGAAGATCGTATTTTAAGAATTAAGGCAACTCTTGAAACTTGTGAATCTGATTATGAAGCTAAGGTACTCAACACTCGCATGGCAAAGCTTTCTGGCGGAGTTGCTGTTATTCGTGTTGGCGCAAGTACAGAAGCTGAATTGACTGAGAAGAAGTATCGTTATGAAGATGCTTTGGCTGCTACTAGGGCTGCTGTAGAAGAGGGTATTGTTCCTGGAGGTGGTGTTACATTGCTTCGTGCTTCTAGGAAGTTGAATCTTAAGCTTGCTGATGAAGATGAGAATATCGGTGTTAAGATTGTAAAGCGAGCCCTTGAAGAGCCTATTCGTCGTATTGCTTCTAATGCTGGTTATTCGGCTGATGTTGTGGTGGCTGATGTACTTCGGTCTAAGGATGGTAAGGGTCTTGACGCTCGATCAGGTAAAATCGTAAATATGCTTGAAAAGGGTATTATAGATCCAGCTAAGGTTACTCGTTGCGCTCTTCAAAATGCCGCTTCTATCGCAGGACTTGTTCTTACTACAGAAACATTAATTGTAGATAAGCCTGTAGAGTCTGAAAAGGTATTAGTTTCTGAGGGAATGATGAACTAGCTAATCTAATACAGGAGGTTAGTATGGGTGTTTACGATCCTAAAGATGGCAAGCCTAATAATATGGGTAGTGTTATCAAGATAGTTGTAGCAGTAGTTTTTGTAGGTGCGTTTTTGGCCACGATGAAGGTTGCATGTGAACCGAGTCTTCAGCCACCAACTCCACCTTTAATGTGAACTGAAAAGCCCTTCAGAAATGAGGGGCTTTTTTATTAGGGAGAAATTTTGAAAGATTTTTTATATCATTATCGTATGAAGGTCACTAAAGTTGTTGATGGCGATACAATTTATGGTGATGTTGATTTAGGTTTTAGTGTAGTTCAGAAGAAGATGGAATTTCGCTTCGCTGGCATTAATACTCCTGAAATTCGTGGAGAAAATCGTGAAGCTGGTTTGAAGTCTAAAGAGTTTGTAATTAATAAGTTGATGGATAAAGATGTCATTATTATTACAAAGAAAGATGTCAAAGAAAAATTTGGTAGATATCTTGCTAAAATTTATTATCAAGATGGTTTGGATTGGATTTGTATTAATGACGAACTAATTGAATTGGGTCTTGCAGTTCCATTTATGGTATAGTATTTACATGGGTGTCTTTAGAAGATTGTTTGTTGATTTTGATTCCTTTTATGCAAGTGTTGAGCAGCATGACAATCTTGAGTATCGGAATAAACCTTTGATAGTTGTTCCTTGTATTTCTGATTACACTTGTGCTATAGCTGCTTCTTATCAGGCAAAAAGACTTGGGGTTTCCACTGGGACTCGTGTAAAAACGGCGAAAGAGAAAATCCCAGGTCTTATTGTTTGTCAGGCTCGTCCTAAAAGATATGTTGAAGTTCATAATCAGATAGTTGAGCTTTTATATAAACATTTTAAAAAGATCCAAGTATTGTCCATAGATGAAATGTCTTGTGAAATTGATGAAGATGATGATTTTGATTGTGAGATGGTAGCAGCTTTATTAAAATTAGATTTATTAGATCTTTTTAGTGAGCATTTAACTTGTTCTATTGGTGTAGCTAGGAATGTATTTTTAGCTAAAGTTGCATCTGATATGAATAAGCCCAATGGTTTCACAGCAATATCACATGAAGACCAAATTAAAAGCTTAGAACTTGTTGATTTACCGGGCATTGCTGACAAAATGGAATCTAGGCTTAATAGATCCAAAATTCGCACAATAGATGATTTATTAGAATTAAATGAGCTTGAATTGAAAAAAGCTTGGGGCAGTATTATAGGTGCTCGTTGGTGGCATATGATTCGTGGTTCCTTGCAATGTGATTATGGTTTATCTAATAATGAAATTCCTAAATCTTTTGGTCATACACATGTTTTGCCTCCAGATAAAAGAGATGATTCTGGATCTTTTGAAGTTTTTGAGGCTCTTTTATATAAGGCTATTGATAGATTAAATAAGCATAATGTTGGAGCTAAGAGAGTTACAATTTACATGTCTTGGAGAAATACAGAAACTAAAAAAAGAGGTACAATTAAGTTATCTTCTCCTATTGCTATTGCCAGTTTAGATTTTAAATATTGGACTTTTATAGCTTTAGGATTATGGAATTCTATGCCTAGTCTTGACTTAAAATCTATACCTCTTTTAGTTGGTGTTAGGTTTACAAGAACACTCAAAATGGAAGATATTAATTTACAGTTATTTGATTTGAATTTTGACAACAATTTTGATTTCAATCCTGTTTACGAAGTGCCTGATAGAATTTCTTTTGGTGATCCTGGAAGATTGTTTGAGGAAAATTAAAATGAATGTAGAATTTAGCAACATTACAGAGGCTCAGGCTAAGGCTCTTGAGGATCTTTTTGCTGTTTGGAATCTATTAGCAACAAAACAAAAGGGTCGATGGACTGCTTTTTTTGCTGATGGTAGTACAGACTTCAAGCCTATTATTAAAATTGATGGTAAAGATCCTGTGAGATTTGATGGAGACATTGGACCTCGCTGGAATACTATTAACAAAGACACTGAAGACGAAGATGAAGTTTATTTTGTAGATTATGAAAGAATTGAGAGTGTATTAAATGGAAGAAATGATCAAAGTCAAGATATCGAGCAAGAAAACGCTTGAGATGAGTCGTGAGAGCGTTATTGCTTCTCTTGTAAATCAATTTCTCACTAAGACAAGCCCTGAAGTTATGGGCGATCAATATTTCAAGCTATTTCAAATTTGTTCTAAAGATGTTGAGCAATATTTAGATTCCCTAGATTCTTCTAAGCCTTTCAATATTTTTAATGATTGGATGGATGATTTTTCAGAATTTAAAAGTACAGCTGCTTTCTCTATTATGAAGGAAGTATGTATTAAATTTTCTGATGGCAGTGTTTATGCAATTCCTATTATTGATGTTTTGTATCTTTTGGAATCTAAGGATAAAGAAATTAGTTATGAAGATTTTTTGATTGCCCTTGATGAATCTAGCATTGAATCAGATGATGTGGTATTATCTAGAACAAGCAATGAATTGGATTGGGAAGCGATTAGTCAGTTTGCAATGGAATCTAAAAGTCCTGATAATAGTCCTGATTATGCAACTGAATTCAAAGATGCTGAAAAAAATATTGAGATTTGGAAACTAGAATTTGATGAGCCTGTTGATGAGTCCGAAGAAGAACCTGATAAATCCTTATGAAATTACAAACTATTGTAGATCTGATCATGAATTAGAGCTATTCCTTTTGTTCTGTATTGTTGTTGCTGGTAAAACTGCTTATATTCAGGCTCAGAAGTTGCATGATTTCCTAGATTCTGTTAATATGAGACTAATGATGCCAGAACATGTATCTCCATTCCAAACAATCAAGAGTGCAGAACAACATGGAATCTTAATGGAAGAGATTCTAAGAGCAAAATTAGGTCAATATAAGAAGATTTATTCTGGTTTTAAATATATTTCTGAACATGAATATAATCTAAATAGAATGACCCCAGATTTACTTGAAAAAATCCCTGGTGTTGGAATGAAAACAAGTAGATTTTTTCTTTTGCATTCTGATAAATTTTACAAGGATAAGATTGCAGTATTAGACACTCATATCCTTAAGTTTATTAAAGAGAATATTGATAATAGAGCACCTAAATCTACTCCTACAATTTCTTTAACTTATAGATTATGGGAAAGTATGTTTTTGCAATGGTGTCAGAGCAACAATAAAAACGTTGCTGATTTTGATTTAGAAGTTTGGAAGTCTTATGCACGAAAGGAAAAGACAGCGTGAAGTATTCTGATAATGTAAAGCCTAACGAAGAGAGAATTCTTAGGCAATTTGATAAGTTGGCTCATAAGGTTGCCCACAAAACTCATAGAAGGATGGGTAACAAGTATGAGTATGAAGATTTGTATCAGGTTGCTTTGTTAGGAATCATGCAAGCTATTAGGACGTTTGATGATACTAAGAAGGTTAAATTCCTCACCCATGCTCATAACTACGCTGAATTTTCTATTAGCCATTACATTCGTGCTGATACCGGGCAAATCAAGATTCCATATACAAAGATTATTGCAAAGGAAACTGCTATGCCATCTTATTGTGAACTGGATGATATAAATGTCAAAGTATCTAGCAATCCAACTACATATAGGGCTGTTGAAATCTCCAGTATCTTGAAAACTTATATTGAAAAGCTTCCTGAACGTCAAAGGGATATTTTCCAACTCACTTATCAATTTGGCTTTACTGCTGATGAGATTGCTGAGAAGTATGGTGTCACTCGTCAGGCTGTTAATCTTCAGGCTAAAAATGCTGCAAAATCCTTACAAAAGATGTTAGAAACTGATAAGATTAACTATAAGACAATAATGGAGTAAATATGTATTTTAATTTCACAGATAGCGTTTCAAACATCGAAGCTTTTTACACAAAGGATGACATTTCTATTCCTTACGATGATGTGTATGTTCCAATTGATAAAAACTCTTGGGTGATTAAAGATAATGAAGATATTTTTAGCATGTCTCATAGTGCATTTACAGCTTTTTATGACCCTACAGATGATTATGCAAGAGAATATGTGGATCAAATTGAGTTAGACATTCTTGATAATGAACTTAAGAACATTACTTTATATGCTGGTGAAGATGGAAGTTTGACTTTTTATCAACAAAAGCTTACATTGAAACAAAAGATGAAGTTAATCTATAAGCTTTACAAGAATAAATTTGAATTTAGTATTAGGATGTAATATGTTTAATATCAATCAGACAAAAGAAGGCGTAGCTGTTGGGGATTCTTTTGAAAAAGTCTTGGGAATCTATGGGGCTTTTACAGATTCACATATCAATGGAGAGATTTTTGTAGTGTATTTTGATAACATTGTTTTTAATTTTCTTAATAATATTGTCATTAGCATTGCATATATTGGCGAACAAAATGTAATGCTTTAATATGGTGAGTAGGGCTTTTGTTGTACTTTTTTGTAAATAATAAGTATACGAAAGACTCAATTCTTAAAAGGGATAGATTTTTTCTATCCCTTTTTTGTTTATAGGAAGATTATATGCTTTACCCTTCTAGTTTCTTTGCATTAAAATCTGGATATGTCACTCAGAATCTTGTTATCGATTTAGATGCAATGAATCCAAGCTCCTATCCTGGTTCTGGTGAAATTTGGTATGATCTTACCGGAAGAGGCAATAACGCAAATTTATTCAATGGTGCAAGATGGCATCCAAGTGGTTATTTTTATATGGATGGAGCTAACGATTATATCTCTGTCACTAATACACCTGATTTGGACTTTCCTGGAGATTTTACATTAGAATTAGTTTTTGTAATGAATCCTTGGCTTAATTCAGTTTGGGATGATGGCCCTAACTTTCATGGTTGGGGGACGATGTATAGAAGATATGATAATGGATATTCTTTACCAGGAGCTTGGAGTTGTGAAACTGCTGGAGATGATATTTTTTGCTCTGTTTGGGAAGGACCTGGACCTAATTTTGGTAAGAGTCTTTTTGGCGGTGGAGCAGAACATACTCGAAGAAGATGGAACCATATAATTTGGACTCGCACTGGTACATCTATGAAAATGTATCAAAATGGTAAGCTTTGCAGTAGTATTACAGAAAGTTATGATTTGTCATCAGAATACAATCTTGTTTTAGGAAGATTTAGCGAAGGGGTTTATGGCTTTAATCATTATATGTCTTTAAGAATCTATCAAAAAGGTTTCAATGATAAAGAAGTGATTCAAAATTACAACTTTAATAAAACTAGATTTCTTTTAAAAAATAACAATATAGCTAATGGATTAGAATCTAAAGCTTATAATTTTGTAGGTAATTCAACTAGAGTATCTTCTGCTAAATATCCAACAGATGAAATCACAGGAACAGTTAGAAGAAATTACACAAAAACAATTGATAATTTTAAAGAGCAAATTGATGCAGTTAAACAAAATACAGCAGCAAGTAAAGCCATACAAAATTTAAATATAACTGATGATAAAAAAACCTATACATCCAATTTAAATCAAGAATCAATAAATTCTGTTATGAACCAATTAGAAGTTGTTAATAAAATGAGTCAGAAATTATATCAAGATATCCTTTTATTAAAATCAGGAAGTATAAATAAAAATGGAGTTTATCCAAGCTCTAAATATAGGTAAAAAGTATGCCATATCCATCATCTTCATATAAAGGCAATCTAAGAAATTTTATAAGCACTCCAGTAGAAAATGGCATGCTTGTGAAATATGATGCCTATAATTTTAGCTCTATCAATGGGCAAGATTCATTTTTCAGAGACACAAAAGATTTCGGTAAAACTTTTACTTTAATCAATGGTGCTACATATAATGATACTCAGAAAGCTATTTATTTTGATGGGACTACAGATTATTTAAGATCTGACAGGATGTTAAATTTTACTTCTGAAGATTTTACTTTAAATATTTGGTTCTATTTAAATTCTTATCTCACTAATGATGTAAACCAAGGACCTGTCATGATTTGGAGCGGACCTTGGAGAAGTAATGGATACTATATGCAAGTAACAACAGCAGGATATGTCCAGTTTACAACAAATCAATCTGGAGTTGATCAAACTTCTCGTACTGCTGATGCTTCTTGTCCATTAAATACTTGGATGAATGTCTGTATTACTAGAAGTGGGTCCAGTGTAAGAATTTATTTAAACGGTGTAGATTCTAATACCGTTTCAGCTACTCATATAAATCCAGCATCTGCTCAACATGCTTATTATTTTTTAGGTTCTTATTTTGATAATTTCTATAATCCTAATGGCTATATATCTTATTTCTCTGCATATGAAAGAACATTATCAGCAGCAGAAGTATATACAAATTACATAACTTTAAGAGAAAGATATGTCAAACCATCTTTCAATAATATTAATAATTTAAATAACAATATTGAGCTTAAAAATCCTAACTACAGAGGATCCAAATCAATTTTATCAGCTGCGAAATATCCAACAGACACTGCAATCGGTAATACAAAAATTACTTCAACCTATACAAATTCTTTAGGTGATTTAATTGAAATGTTAAACGATTATGAAGCTGTATTGGCATCTATTGTAACAGAATATAACTCTGCTACGACTGGGCAAAAAAATTACATCAATAAAACATTAAATGGAGAAATGGGATATATTTCTAAAAAGCTATCTCAAGTTCAATACATGTT
>Ga0208800_1000012_pt1 | contig 46767 bp, 64 predicted proteins | sample ColrivemetaGS541_FD_187619 | JGI IMG/M metagenome (GOLD analysis project Ga0208800, IMG submission 187619) | Estuarine microbial communities from the Columbia River estuary - Freshwater metaG S.541 (SPAdes) (version 2) | ecosystem: Environmental > Aquatic > Marine > Intertidal zone > Estuary ...
AAAAATAGAAAAATTTTTTGGATGCACTTCTGAATTTGACAAAATGAAACTTGACGGTTCCGAAAAAAAGTCTCTGAGTTTAGGGTGGGGTGGGGGGCTTCTTGGCCAAACTGAAAAATTAATAGGATAAACAAGTTTAAGATATAAATATATTATTATCATTCTATCATATTAGTATACATTAGGATTCTTGAATACAATAATAAAATTAGAATCCTGATTCTATTATAAAAGTAGTACAAAATGTACTAAATTGGATATGAATATATTATTATATAATAATATATATATAAATATATATATATATATTGATATATTGATATATATCTATCCGTAAGCATACAATACCCCCTACTATCTACCATTCTAATCATCACGCCTGGAATAGTACAAAATACTAATAGCATGGTTTGCGATACCATAGAATGTAAGTAATTAATAAATACAAATAGCTAAAATGAACTAAAATAATAATTATTTTAAAAAGAATTTTATCGTCACAAAGCTATATATTACAATATGTTACGTAATTCAATCAAGCTAAAATAATTATCATTTTGTAATATTGCTATTGTGATTTATACTAATTGCCGATATAAAAATAGTGTAAGGTTAATCAATGTGATTAATCAAACAATATTACAGAATTGCAAGGAGTTTAAAAGATGTTTAATTTGAATAATGAAACAATGTTAACAGTAGGAATTATAAACTTTACAATCGTAGTTTTTTTACTATCAATCCTAGGCAATTAATCGAGCTGGAGACATAAAATGAAGAAGTATAAAAATAAAATGGTAGGCAATTACATGGTATTAGAATGCATTGGGCATACCCAAGTATATGACATTAAAACTGATAAACTAGTATTCATTGTTGATGATGTTAAAGGCCATTTTTTATCAGCAATCAAACGTGCTAAGTTGCATCAAGTATTAGGTAAAATGATAGAAGTGAATGATAATCAAGGGATTATCAGCAATAACTAGTATTGTTTACAAGTTGCGTTTTTTTTCACACAATATTTTTATAAGGGGTTTTGTAATGGTTATTAATGCAAAGAAAACAGTTAAAAAGTCTAATAAACCTAGCGGATACATTGTCTACCAAAATAAAGTTATAGTGGTAATAATGATCATTAGGTCAAGCAATAAAAAGACCGGCAACATGGTTCAAACTTACATTATTCGTAAGGATGTTAATCCATTGGAAGCCTTAAAGAATGGCAAAGATTCTGCAATATGTGGTGATTGTATTCATCGTGGAAGATTTATTAAGAATGAAAAAACTGGTAAAATTGAATGGAAACGCACTTGTTATGTGAATGTTGGTCAAGGGGTTTTGCAAGTTTATAAAAGTTACATTAAAGGAAATTATCCCAAATACAATCCACATAAACATGATGTTAGGTTGTTAGATAAGAATGGTAATAAAAGAATGATCCGTCTTGGCACATATGGAGATCCGGCTTTTGTTCCGCTTCGAGTATGGGAATATTTCTTACCTAAATTCGATGGAAAAACAGGATATACTCATCAATGGAATAAACCTTGGATCGATCCAAACTTTAAAAATATTGTCATGGCGTCATGCGATAGCAAAACCAATGTAAATGATTCTAATGCAATTGGATATCGATCTTTTATAGTTGTTCCACATGATGAAAAAATAGCCAAAATAAATGATATGAATGCCATTAACTGCTTAAGTGATTCTATTGGCCGTAAATGCGAAGACTGTGGCTTATGTAATGGTAACGAAAAGAATAAAGGCAAAAATGTATATATCAACGCACATGGTGCGAGTAAGCGGTTTGTTCTTTCATTAGTTTAAAATTGTTTCCAGTTCGTTTCTTTACTTGTTTTTTCCCTGTTTTTTAACCTTATTTGGAGTCTTAAACCAATGTTTATTTACAAAGTTCAAGAAAATAACCTAGGTATTATTGTTTGCAAGGTAGATACCAATGAAAATATAGAATATAGATATTTTCAAGGTTTATTATCGTACCCAATATATGACAAGTTAAAAACATTAAAAACATACGATAGCATACAAGATTATTTAAAAACATTGTTTGAATGATTAATTAAACCCTTAAACCTTATTGCCTTGCTATCTAGTCAGATAGTCAAGGCTTAAGGCAATAGGCAAGGTATTTTGCCTTGCTTAGAATCGGTATACCTTATTTGGAGTCTCGAGCATGGATACTATCACGCATGAAATAAAAGCTAATCAAGTTATCGAACTTGAATACTTTAACCCCGAACTTGATGGATTAAATAACATAAGCATTAAAGTAACTAATGATATGGTAACGATAATAGCTTACGATGATGAGTCAAACGAAATTCTAATTAAAGCTATGCCATTTTATCAGCTATTAGAATCAGCTACTGATATATTCAACGCTAAAAAAACAGTATTTAAAAAGCTATTTAATCGAGATTAAATTGCGTCCAGTTCGTTTCATTACCTATTTTTTTGAGGGTTTATACGATGATGGGAATTAACATCAATTGCAAGCATCAAGACTTTATCGCTCAAATACTGAGCGGGGAAAAAATAGTTGAAACAAGAAACACACCTAGTTTAAACCCTTACATAGGGCAAAGAATCGGGTTAATTCGTACTGGCCAAGGTAAAGCTACTCTTGAAGGCTTTGCCACGATAACAGGCAATATTGTGTACAATTGCAAGCAGTATTTTGACTATGATTATCAAGCTCATAGGGTTGGTTGCAATTCGCCATATTACATAAAAGAATCATCAATCAAGGTAGGTTACATCCTTGGAGATGTAATAGCAATAGAACCACAACTTGTTTCAAGTAGGGGTATAATTGCAAGGCAAATAGGCTAACCCCTATTTTTGATGGGCATAGGGGTAAAACGAACTGGGCAAAAACTTTTAAGGGGTTTATTATGCGTACTATTAGCGAAGATAAGTTTGATTCGATGTTTACTATGGTTGAGAATCATATTGATGATAATGCATCACTTAATGGGTGTATGTTTGAGACATATGGCGAAGAGGTTGAATATGTATCATCAATGGAAAAAACTAATAGGGTTTGGACTTTTATGGAAGATGATAAGGGATTGTTTTTTGTAACAGGAATCAAGCCCGCTTACTTCCTTGGCCCTATTGGTTATTTCATTACAGATAAGCCATACACCAAAGAACTAAAGGTAAGATTAGACTAGGTGGCAACCCTATTTCCCAATGCTATAGGGGTAAAATCCTATAGCGTAAAAATTTTTTGGTGTGTTCGCTTGGCAAATGTGTGTTTAAAATTTTATCATTTTTTTTGGAAAGGATTTGGATCATGTTACGAATAAATAAAGATAAGCCAATTGAATTAATGTCATACGACAACGAATGGTCAATTAAGAATCGGGTTGGTAGATTGCACTGCATGACATCTAATCTATCTGTAATCAGAAAGCTTTGGAATAAGCGGGTGCATCATGCACCTAAATCATTAAAGCGTGGATACATTAAATGTGTACTGGAAACACATTTAGCTAATCAGGATTTGTATATTCGTGTAATGAATGGACTGCTTTAATTAAACCAAGCAACCCCCAACCCTGTTTTTCTATGCCCTATGGATCGTATCTTTAGGGCCAAAAATTTAACTATTAGGAGCAATTATGATGAACATTCGAGACAGATTTATCACTATCACAACCCTTGATGCAAAGTTTGTAAAAGTTAATTCAGAAATTGGTTATCCCTATGCTCGTGGATGCTACTTGGATAAGCGGGTTGAATGCGGGCCTAGGGGAGGTAAGGTTGTTTTGTGGAGAAGGGCAAACCGTAGGGGAATTGGTTATCCTTACACTAATGAAACCCCTGCTGGTGCTTGGCACAAAACGCAATATCACGCAATATATAGCCACCGTTAGACCCTGTTTTCAAACCATTTAGACCCTGTTTTTTAACGAAAGGATGTGCAATATGATGGGTATCAATATCAACTGTAAACATCAGGATTTTATTGGCGAAATCCTGTCAGGCAAAAAGACAATTGAAACGAGAAACACTCCTAGCTTAGATCCTTATTTGGGTCAAAGGGTTGGCCTTATCAGAACTGGAGCATTGTTTGCAACGCTAGAAGGGTTCGCAACCATTACAGAAAGCTTTATCTATTATGATAGGCAATCATTTGATTCTGATTACGAATTACATAGGGTTTCGCCTGACTCCCCCTATTACATTCCGCATCACGGAACGAAGGTTGCCTACATCCTTACGGAAGTAGAATCAATCGAACCTGAGAGAATATTGACTAGAGGTATTATAGCTCGCAAAATTGGTAGACCCTGTTTTCCAATGAACTAGGGGCAAAAATACCCGCCCGAAAAACTGTCATAAAATTTTATGGATTGTGTATAATTGTTTTGGAGTTGTAACGAATAACTATTGCAACCATTGAAAGGGGAGCAAGATGAAGATCATAAAGAATACGCTGGAAGTTATTACATCAGTATGGGAAGACCCTGGCGATTATCCCAACGCATTAGCGAGAGGCCCGCTTCCTTCGCATTTATGCGTAGAAGATATCTCAGGATACCTTCTGATCCAAGTCGAGAAGCAAGATCAAGAGAACGAGGATTTCGAGGGCTGCAAGCCTGACGAAGTCATGCAATCTTTAATGGAAGATCATACCATTAGTGTCGATGGGGTGGTTATTACATCTTGGCAATTCTGTCCACAAGAGCATCCGAATTCTAATGATGCTGCTGGGCTAGACTTGTGGAAGATCATTCCGTATAAATGGAATTCTGACGATTTCCAATTATAATGTATCGACCCTGTTTTTAATGGATACCCTCTCACTTTGAGAGAGTCCAAAAGTTTTATCCTTGAAAGGGATTAACCATGTCAATTGAAACCACTTCTGCTTCTGCCACCGTTACCCCTGTTGTCGATCCTAATCGTATCGTAACGATTAAGCTTAAGGCTTGCGAAGCCGAAATGATTAGAAACATAGCAGCTTGCCTAGCTAGACCTCTGGATGAAAGCAGAACCGCCCTTCTCAGGGTGTGCAATGCAACTCCAGAAGAAATGATGAAAATACATCATAAAGTTTATTCATCTGAAATGGGTTGGCATCACCTTAATTGGGATGCATAGACCCCTTTCTTCTTCACCCTATAGGCCAAATCTGTAGGGTGAAAAATTTTATCAAGGAACAATATGAAAAGACCTATCGAATGTGCAAAATGCGGTAAGCATATCATCAAAATGTATGGCTACAAAGACTTATGCAATTTATGTCACACAAAGAGCTTAAACTTATCAGCAAGAGGTGCTGCGGAGCTTAAAAAGCTAAGAGATGAACTAAAGGAAGTTAAGGCAAAGCTAAGATCCTTGCGAACAACTTTAGCTAATACCAAGCTATCGTTGAAGAATGCTGCAAGGGTTAATGAAAGGCTTAAGGCTGATCATCGTTCTGGTTTTGAGTGGGATCGTGAACGAATTAAACAATACAACAAGGACAAATCATGAAAGTATTAGTAGCTTGCGAGTACAGCGGAACTGTCAGGGATGCATTCAAGGCCAAGGGCCATGATGCTTGGTCATGCGATTTGCTTCCTACAGACAAACCAGGGCAACATTACCAAGGAGATGTGATTGAATTCATTAAGAACAATCCAGGTTGGGATCTTATGATTGCTCACCCGCCCTGCACCTATCTTGCTGCATCTGGTTTGCATTGGAACAAACGCATTCCAGGCCGTGACCAACTCACCTTGGAATCATTAGAGTTCGTGACCCTCTTATTCAATGCACCTATACCCAAAATAATATTGGAGAATCCTATTGGGAGAATCAATACAGCAATCAGGAAACCTGACCAAATAATTCAGCCTTGGATGTTTGGGGAGGATGCATCAAAGTCCACTTGTTTATGGCTTAAAGGTGTACCCAAGCTTGAACCAACTGACATCATAAAGAAAGACAGGTACGCAAATCAAACGCCATCAGGGCAGAACAACCTTGGTCCATCCAAGGATCGCTGGAAGATTCGATCAACAACCTATCAAGGTATTGCAGATGCTATGGCAACCCAATGGTCTTGACAAACATAATAAATAATGGTGTAATGGGGATATGAGAACTAAAACGCATCTTAATCCAGGTGACAAGATAAACAGATTAACCGTTGTTAGGTTAAGTCATATTGGGAAACACTATCGTTCTTATTATGTTTTCAAGTGTAATTGTGGAACAAAAAAGGTATTGCTTGGATCAGGCGTAGTGTTGGGCAATACAAAAAGTTGCGGGTGCTTATCGAAAGAAGTCAAGAGGGCTAGGAGGTTACCTGACAATCGTGGAGTAATAAATCATTTGATACTTCAATATAAAAGACACGCACGAAATAGGGGATTTGCTTTTAGGTTAAGTTATAAAGTATTTTCAAATACAATAAAAGAAAAATGTTTTTATTGCGGTGATATGCCTAAAAATATCAAAGTTACAAAAAACTGCAAGGAGGGCTTTTTATATAACGGAATAGATAGGGTTAATGCAGACAGAGGATATTTTACAGATAACATTGTGCCTTGCTGTTCTATATGCAATAGGGCTAAGAATAATTTGACACTTAAAGATTTCAAAGGTTGGGTAAAGCGTTTGACTGCTATGGCAACTCAATGGGGATGATTCCACTAGCAAAAACACCATGTAATCATGTATACTGTTAGCCTAAGAGGGTTTGTTAAGACCCTCTTTTCTTTTGGCTCAAGGTATATATAATGGATGACAAAAACTTTTGGTCGTTCACGGACATCGCTGCTGACCTTGACTTAGCGTATACAACTATCCGTAGAAACATAGAAACATTCATCAAGCAAAAGAAAATGAAACCATTGACCCGCATGAAAGCGGACAAAGGACACTTTTGTTCTGTCATGGATAGCACCCAGTACAGTCTGTTTCGTGAGCTAATGCGTGGAAGAACCGCAGTAAACAAAGATGATGAAACAGTTAATGACAAGATGTCTGATGATGGGTTCTTCTATCTAATCTTATTAGTTCCAGAGTTTTCAGACGGTAGGATTAAAGCTGGATTCACATCTCGATTAGACTCCAGGTTCAGCGAACACCTGATGTCTGCACCAACAGCAAAGCTAATCTATTCAACCCCATGTCAACGAGCGTGGGAAACATTCTTGTTAGCTTATGTACACAGTCATGGTAAAAAGATTAGATCAGAAGTATTTGATGTTCCTGATACAAAGGTTTTAATCAAAAACCTTAAGACCCTCTTTTCTCAAGTTGGGCAACGAAAATGAATCACGGAAAATAAGTCCAGCATCATGGACTAAGGAACCCTCTTAGTTAAGGGAAACGCATTTGCGTGAACTAAGGGAAAACTTGATCACGAAATCAATTTCGTGATCATACGAAAATGGTCATAAAACAAGCCATTCACCATGCTGTATTAGGATCATAAATCGTGAAGTTTACTGTCATCAGTTAAAGCGGAATCATCCTCAGTACCCTTAAGAAGTTCAGCTAGGGCAATGTAGGCAGCAGCGTCTTCAAGAGTATCTTGATGATACCCCTGAGAAAGTCTGCAAAGTTTTAACATCGCCATCATTACAGCAACTTCATAAGGCGATACTTCACGCTTCAAGAAGTTAGTCCAACTGTCAGCAATACGCTTTAAATTTAGCTCTGGAGCATCGTATTGATTAGCCCTTTCAACGATGTGTTCAGTACAGCGGGAGAAGAATTCGCTGAGCAAATATCTATCCATTTATAAACCTTTCAATCAGTACAATGACAAGAAACAGTATCATCAAAATCTGGAAACATTGGAAGCTGCATTCTAGATTGTTTCATTACATTTTCATAGCTTGGTCGATCTTTTCTAAATGTATGTTGCCTAGCTACAGCACTACCAATCATTTTTTTCTCTTGTTCTATCCACCAATCCAAAGCTTCGGGAGTTTCTTTTGCAACCAAATCCAATCGATATCTAGATTTTAAAAAGCAACCCTGACAATTTCCTTGATGTTGAGGAATATCTAAATCAAAAGATTGTTTACCCCAGAAAGACATTACATCAGGCAAGGTGTGCCGAGCATCAAACATAGGTGTTAACGCTGGATTTCTTCTAGTGTTTTTCTTTATGTTAGCAACCCTTCTTGGCTCATCGTATCGCAATCCAATAAGTTGATTGTGCTTATGAAACAGTTTGCCGTAAACATCTTTCATATACCGATCCAGCAATCTTATTTTTAATTCGACTGTGCAAAACCTGGCAACAGGATTAGGAAGATACTGTCTTTCATCGATCAAAATGCTAAAAGGTTCTCCGTTTCTTGAAGCATCTTTATGATTAGTTACCTTATATCTTGGATCTATTTTTCTGCCAACATACTCCAGCCAAACTATATCTATCTTCCATTCTTCAGAACACTTCTGAACAAAATCCAAAGTCTTTGGATGCTCCAAACCTGTGTTGCAAAAAACAACTTTAATATGTTCTGGAAGAACATTTTCATGTGCCTCCAGAACTTTAGCCAACATAAACCCAGATGTTCTACCACCGCTAAAAGAAATAACAGATGGATCTTTCAAAAAATACTTGCTATCCATTTGATTCGGCATTAAAAACACCTTCCATTTCTCTTCTCATGTTAATCTGCTCTAAGACAGCTTCCTTAACCTTTTCATCAATTAACTGTCTTTCTTTAGCTTTCTCTTCTCTCTTTAAAGCTAAAGCAATTTTCTTTTCTTTAGCAGTAATCTTCCTTGTTTCCCGCCTCATCATCTTAGCTAATACAGATGACATTGGAACCAAGAAATGAGACTTACTTTTCTTGTTAAACTTTTCTAGCTCAACTGGATCAATTTCAATACCAACTAACCTGATCGCATCCATCAAAGGCTTCTGATCACTCATGTCTATTACCCCACGGAATTCATTTCGATAGAAATAATGAGCAATCAATCCAGCTTTAACGCCCATAACTAACTGGGCTTCTGGACTCGTTAAATACAATTCATCACCAATGTATACTGGCATAACTATTTACCATCCTTTCTAACTAACTCTTCTGCAATTTCTAAAAGCTTAGAACTATTTGCCGATTGGAATTTAAGGATCGGATACAGACTCATAAGTATAACAATTCTTTCATTTAACTTTTGTGTCCATCTCCATCCATTTGCTTCTATTCCATTGACTGTAACTGAAACCCCATCATAAATAGCCTGTTGACATCCTCTAGACTCGATTAACCCTGGGAACAAACCATCTATTGTTTCTGCAACATCTTGGAGAAGATCAGAAACTTTCTTTTTATTAAGCTCGTAAGGTTCATTGCTGTCAACCTTCCTGACAGCTTTAGCCCATTCGCAGCAAGCCATACAAGCAGCAAAATTGATGTATGAATCAGGCTTGCGTTTAGCTACTTCTGAATCTTCCCACAGCACCGATAGATTAGCCAAAGCTTCAGAGGCAGCAGCAAACATCTCGTCAGGCATTATTTCAAGACCTGTGAGTTCCCTTGCAATAAAGGATGCCCTTCTAGAACAGGTTTGAACTGCTGCAACCTTTGATATTTTTGCCATTTTCTTGTCCTCTGGGCTTCCGTTCCCCGAATCTTTATTCTTAAACATTATAACCCCTTCTTTCAGTTTTTGGTAAGCTCAATTGCAACATAAGATTCATCGTCATTTTTAAGCTTTTGACACAACTTAATGGTGATAGATTTAACACAATCAGTATCATCACCCAGCAAATACCCACAATGCTGGAGTTGGTCTAATATCGGCTTAATTCGGTTATCCAGATCAGATTTTCTCCAGTTTTTTCCAGGGTACACCATAATTAATACATCGACAGGAAATAGACAGGGTTCAATCTTATTTCGATCATCGACATGGTGAAGGTTTTCCTCCCGCCATTGGCGATACTTTTCACTAAGTATCACTCTACCCTTATAATTCCTCCAGCAGCTATTAGCTGATGGAGGAAGGGTAAAGAGTATTGGGTCTATTTTCATATTATCTCCAAGACCAAGCGGGTGCTACGATCTTGGGAACAACCCCATAATACTCAGGCACAAAATTACCAGTCTGATGAGCAGCAAGGTATTTGCGAATCGCTTCAAAAACTTGGTTCTCTGCCCGATCCAAATCGCTTGAATCAAACTGGCAGATCATGCAAGAAGGATACTCATTTTTATCAACAACGATATGGTAAACATCGTTAATTGGAATGTGCATCGACCTTAGACAAAATCGATATAAAGCCATCTGACGAAGGTATCCATTGAAGACACATTCTTTCGCCCAGTCCATTGGATCGTAAGAGCCAACAGTTTTCAGATCAACTAACAACCCTTTTTCTGGACAGTACATATCAGGTATGAACTTGATTTGTAATGGTTGCCCATCAAATTCAATAGTGGTTAAAATCTCTTGCTCTTTAATGATCGATGGCGAATTAAAATACTGCGAAGCAGAATTTTCTGCAATTGCAGAGATCATTTTGTTAGCTTGCTCGACATCATCATGGGTAATAATTTCAACACCATCTGTTAAGGATGATTTGAAATTATCCCAAGTTTCTTTGCCAACCTTAGTCCTTTTATCGCAGACAGGAGCAACCGCAAAGCGTTGACTAACTGTAGCTGGTTCAAGCAACATAGCATGAACTAAAGATCCAAGGATCATAGCTGGAGAAGGATCACGCTGAACAACCTTGTCTATGTATGTTTTTTTATACAAGACTGGGCTTTTGCGGAACAACTCAAGGCGGGAATGAGACACATATTCAATTGGAAACATTAAATCACTCTTTCTTTAAAAAACTTTTCAAGGATATCCAGAACCTGACCATTCATAGTTCTGTTTTGGCTAAGTGCCAGAAAATTTAACTGCTCTTTTAAATCCGAATTAGGCCTAAAAACTACCGTGAGTTTCTGCCTATCTTTCTTAGACCCGTGTCTTTTTGGCATTTTCCTTCTCCTTCAATAATGATGCCTGATAAGCATCCCATTCACTATCGTACTTCCAAGGCTTCTCAAAAAAATAAATCAAATTGCCAACACCACCAGCACCATCCCATTGACCTTCTTGTTTTAGCCATCTAGCCAAACCAAGAATATTGTCTCTATCGAAGTACCACATAACGCACCCCTTTCAAAAAGTAAAACTGACAACATAATAAGTATATCATAAATATTTATTATTACCATAGAATCTTTTATTTTCTTTTATTTTCTGTTTTTTTCTGTTTTGGGTTTGACTTTTAAATTATTCAATCGTAGTATAGACGATGTGGTGGGAGTGGAACTGAGTTTGGAGTTGGCAAGATGCCTAGGAAGAAAAAACATAAACTTCTTTCGTATGACGAGGCTGCAAGCTTCTGTTCACATCCCCCTGGAAGCACAGAAAAAATAATTGTTCTGGAAGCGAGATTATTTTACGGAATTGATCTATATCACTCTGGTGATAATTCGATCCCAATAATTTCTAAAGATAAAAAAAACGCTTCTAGAGCAGAAACCGAATCTTGTCCAGATGCGGAGATACATCTGGATGATGATGACTAGCGGTGGTCATATGGGTAAGCTCGTTGCGAACCTTAAAAAGACACTAGTTTTTACCGAGGCTAGCACACGCACCGCTAGTTTTTTACTTTTTTTTTACGAAAGGGGAATGTCATGGAAGATGAAATTGTTATGAATGATAAGCAGTTACAAGGCATTTGTGTACCAAGTTTTAGTCCACCATGCAGTCTTAATGACGATGTATCTGTGGAACCGCTAACCATAACAGGTGTTGTTGATGCTGACGAGCAACTTTTGAAGTTTCTTTTGTTTAATGGCATATCTACCCATGCTATTGGTCAAAACAAAATGATGTCTATCACTAGCATAGATGACATCACTTCGGGCAGAGGATCGTATTCTGACACGATCATAAAAGTGAGAATGAAAATGGGCGACCTAAACACAGTTGTCTCTATTGAATTATCAAACGAGCAACTTGAAGAAATTGTAAAGATTGGACTTCGCACTCAGTTTGGTGCAAATGTTGAATCGGTTAGAGTGATATCGTTGTATCACGGACTCAAAAAGTACGAGTTGGAAGTTACTTTCAAAGGAAGGGGTTAACATGAAAATTGGGAAGCCTGTTGGTTTTGGTTTGACTAATAAGCCAAAGGCAGTTGTCTTTGGTGCTGAAGGTTCGGGTAAATCAACAATGGGATCGAAGCTTACAAAAGCTTTGTTTCTTGATGTCGAGGGTGGTATCTCAGGCATAGACATTGATTGCGTGTCAATAAAAACATGGGCAGAATTTGTGGCTACGATCAAAGAGATCGTAACAACCGCAGAATTTGCCTACGAAAATATTGTCATCGATTCTCTAACCGCTTTGGAAAGATTGCTTCACCAGCACATCTGCCAAACATCTGGAGCATCATCAATCGTGCTAGCGTGTGGCGGGTATGGTAAAGGCCTTGTGGAGTCTGTAACGCAGATGTCTCTGCTTATCAACTCGCTAAATGCCAAGAAGGATCTTGGGGTTTACTTTTTGTGTCATTCGACAGTAAAAAGTGTAAATGATCCAACAAGAGGTGAATATGCTTCTTTCGGTGTTCGTGCTGACAAAGCAATGTCCGAATGGGTGACCAGTTGGGCAGACTTAATTGGGTTCGTTGAGATTGATTTGATGGTTGGTGATGATGGCAAGCCTATCATTCGCAAAGACGGCAACGAAGTACGCAGAACGATTACGGTAACACCAAGGGGTGGACTGACTGCGAAATCCAGAATCCCAGGGGTAACTGGAACGATGACTGTTGACAATTTTGTGACTAAGGTTAATGAAATTTTTTCTAAGAAAGGTAAGTAGTTATGAGTGATGAATTTGAAATCTTTGGCCAAGATGAAGCGAAAGAGCTTTTAAAGGCTGACATTCTTCCTCCAGGGGAATATCCAGTAATCATTACCAAAGCGGAAGTCCGTACTAAGGATGACAAAAAATGGTTGTCTCTTGGTTGTCAAATAGATGCTCCACATGATATGCAGGGTCGATATAAGACCTTTACCTTGTATATCAAAGACGGTCACCCTAACCCACAGGTTTGCAGTATTCATGCAAAGTTAAGGCAGAGTCTTGATGCTGCTCTTGGATTAGATCGCATGACCCTGACAAACATCATTGGTCAGGCCTGTGTGGTTAAAATAAAAAACAGCGAAAAGAACGGCTCTACTTACGAAAATGTAGAAAAGTTCTTGAAAGCTGTCTAATCTTTGCTCATGTTGCACTTGGAAGCAACCGATAAGAAAGGTAAGGAGGTGCAACATGAGTAAACTTTTCTTGTTTTGTTTGTGTTTCTTGATTGGATGTCAGGGAACTAAGAATTCGATAGAAACTGGGGCATCAACAACTTTAATGTCTGATTCCCCAGTAATCGAAAAAATGGATGTAAATCTTAAGTTTAAAAAGGAGTGGTAGACATGGAAGTTATTGCCAATATTTTTGAGTTACGAGCAGCGGTTACAAATGCTTTTGGTGAAAAAAGTTTTATTGAAACTTTAGAACGCAGGGGAATGTATCGATCACGAATTGCTTCAGTAGTTGATACTGATTGGTCTACTGAAGATGGTCAACTAATAGCACATCATTGGACAGTTGATCCAGAACCTATTGTCGAAAAATTTAATTTCCCGCCTACTTGGTCTAACAAGGAATCTTGGAAGAACACATTTGATTCTGATTACCCAGATTGTTTAGAAGATGCATTGGACATCGCTCTTTGGACTCCAAGAACTCCATCCAGATTAATTATCGAGGATGATAATGGCATTCGGGTTTTGAAATCGATTGAGACAGATCCAGTTCAAAGGGTTGAAGAAAAAAGAATTAAACCTGTTAGCTTTCCGATTAAAAGGAAGAAGCCTGTTAACAATCAACCTACCTTATTTGGAGCTTAATCAATGAGTGATGAACCTTTATTCGATCCCGAAGAAACCAAACCGATTCCCGCTGGAACTTACTCTGCTCGCATCATGCGAGCGGAGATTAAGACATCTAGAGCGGGAAATAAATACCTTGCTTGCGATATGCAGATATTGCAAGGGTCACAGCAGGGCAGAGCATTAGATGCAAATTTTCACATCTTTTCGACTGACACAAAGTTCAGAGCGGACTCAAGGCGAAAGCTAGCAAGGCTGGCTTCTTCATGCGGTATTACTACTGTGATGAAACCCGAAGAACTTGTGGACAAACCTTTTCTAGTCGAAATAGGCGAAACCACAGATAACTATGGTGCAACGAATTTGATTCTTGGGTATTCAAAGTTAGGGAGATCATAATGCTACGCAAGTATCAACAAGATGCTGTGAATTCACTATTTGAATTTCAGCATGATCGCCCTGGGCAATCATCAGTAATCGTCATTCCAACTGGTGGCGGGAAAACTAGAGTCATGGCCGAGATAATTAGAAGGTCATTCGAGGCGAACCCAAATTGCAGGGGAATGATTCTGTCTCATGTAAAAGAATTGCTTGAGCAATCCAACAAAACTTGTACACACTATGCAACTACTACTGGCTTACCTGTTGAATCAATCGGGGTTTATTCTGCTGCATTAAAACGCAGAGAAGTAAAACCTTTGACGATTGCAGGGATTCAAAGTGTGTACAGAAAGGGTGCTGACTTTGGTTATCTGGATTTCATTATGATTGACGAATGCTTTGTGGCTGGAACAATGATATCTACTCCAAAAGGAGAAATCCCTATTGACAAGGTGAGGTGCGGTGACTTAGTATTCAATCAATGCGGTGTTGGAACGGTTGAAGCCGTATCTTGTAAACCAGCACCAGAGACATATATAGTGGAGCTTAGTAATGGAAAAAAAATTGAATGCACAGGGAACCACAGGTTCTTTACCGAAAGAGGATGGTGTGCAGCCAAGGAGTTGGAGAACGGATCGGGTCTTTTTGGAATCCAAGATATGCGTATGTTGTGGGAAAGTGTTCTGTCCTTGGGTGAAGTATCTGGAAAATGGGAAGATAAAATCCACGCTACAAGAATCCCTTTGGAAAAAGCAGAAATTTTGCTCAGTTGCGTGTGCGAAGAAATTTTCCCCAACATCGTTGAACAAAGCAGCAAGGAAAAAAATAAGCGACAAACTGAAAGAGATGAAACACAAACCTATACAAAGAGGCGGGAACGGGCAATTGCTTCCCTTGGCTCAACTAGCATTGTTACACGCACTAGGGGATGGATGGAAAGCGGAGCTTGCGATAATCACTCATGCGGGGCATCTAAACGGAATGTATCCAAATTGTTACAAGGTGGACATTGGGAACAAAGAGAAAATGATTGCAATCGAACTGGATGGGGGAAGCCACGGTTCACTAGAGAGGAAAGAAAAGGATCAGAAGAAAATGAAGTTTTTGGCGGGATTAGGGTGGTCGGTGTATCGTGTAAAAAACGAAAAAGCCCTGTCCTTGTATTCAACATTCAAGTCAGCGGACATCCTTCTTACTTTGCTGATGGGGTAGCAGTACATAATTGCCATCTCATTAGCCAGAACAAAGAAACCATGTACCGAAAGTTTCTGTCTCAGGCAAAGATTTCAAACTCTAGAGTAAAAGTTGTTGGCTTAACTGCAACCCCATATCGACTTCAGAGCGGAATCATCTTTGGTCATAAAGAAAAGACTTTTGATAATTGCTGCTACGCAATTGGAGTGCGAGATTTGATTGACGAAGGATTTCTTTCTCCGTTAGTAACAATGGGTACAAGTGATTCTCCTGATCTAAAGAATGTCAGAATCAGAGCGGGTGAATACTTTTCTAAGGATCTTGATGCGATTCTTGAAAACGCTGATCTTGTTCAATCCAGCGTTAAAGAGGCAATCGTAAAAGCATCTTCAAGAAAATCTGTATTGGTGTTTGCCTCATCGATTAAACACGCTGAAATGATTCTTAATGAATTAAAGAAGCAGGGCCAATCGGCAAACATGATAACAGGCGAAACGCATTCAACGATTAGAGACTTTTTGATTAATGGATTTCGGGCTAACAGTTTTAAATGGTTAGTAAATGTAGCTGTCTTGACAACTGGTTTTGATGCCCCTGGAATTGATTGCGTTGTGGTGATGCGACCAACCATGTCGAAGGGGTTGTGGTATCAGATGGTTGGGCGGGGATTTCGCCTTGCTCCAGATAAAGAGAACTGTTTGATACTTGATTTTGGTGACAACGCTCTCAGGCATGGTTGCATCGATCAGATCGTAGTTGATGCCCAAGGCATTGAACTTCCAGCAGCTAAAGTAAAGCGTTGCCCTTCATGCAATCTCATACACAGGGTTGGCAATATCATTTGCCCTTCATGCGGTTATTTCAAACCAAAAGAAGAAGAATCTTTGTTTCCAGAGAAACTTTCTGCAAGCCAAACCAATGGTGAAATTCTTGCGGGAAGGCAACCAAAGCAATATGAAATAGTTGCTACCGGATACACGATCTATCGTAAAACTCCAGCATCAGATCCTTGCATACTCGAAACACACGAAACGCTTGAAGGTAAGCTAATCAGATGCTATCACTCATTAAAGCATGGATTAGAATTTATAGTTTGGAAATGGCTTAAGTCTGTTGGTGCAAAAGGTTTACCAGACAAGCATTGGAATATGAATAAAGAAAGCTTGCAAATCCAAGAGTGGTTAGATACGATCCCGAAACCAATTGCCATAAAGGCACACATAAATGAAAAGGGGTACTATCACATCGATAGTTACCAATTTCAAAGTACTAGAGTAATAAGCGGGGGAATGGCGAAAGGGTGAAACCACTCCCCCTGTGCTGGGAGGAAGCGGCCCAGCATCATTATCTTAACTAATTTAACCATAAAATCAAAGGAATAGGTGTGCCTTGGACGAAATAAAGAAACAGGCTTTGCGTGTTCGTGGACATGGGTTATCAGTTTTTTCTACTAAGGTCGATAAAACCCCAGTAATTAAGAGAACCAACCGTATAGTGGAGCTTAGATCAAACCCACTATCAGACCTTGAAATTGAGATAGATTTTAGTCACGCAAATGTAGCAGGGATAGCAATCAACTGTGGCCCAGTTGTGGGTCAGGAAAAGGACTTAGAATGCCTTGATATTGATTGCCCTAAAGTGGCGATTGACTTCTTGCCTGACCTAGAAGCAACCAGCAAAGAACTACACGACAAACTCTGTGGGTGCGTAGAAACCACCCCATCTGAAGGATTGCACATTTTCTACTATTTGCCACTAGGTAAATCAAAGTGCCGTGAATTAGCGGTAATGTCTACTGATAACGGTAAGAAGTGGTTAGCCGAAGCTAAAGCCAAAGGATCGACCAAAAAGATTGCTCCACCATTGATTGAAACAAGGGGGGCGGGTGGATATGTAGTTGGTTTCTATTCTCAGGCAGTCTCAAAGATTGATGGATTGGTTAAGCCATATAAAATGATTCATGGAGATGTTGCAACCATTCCAATGCTTACTGCGGATGAACATGAATTCCTCATGTCATTTGCTCAGTCGTATGATCAAAAAGCAGCAAAGAGATTCATCGAGCTAAACAAGGAACCTTATCAGTATAAAGAGATAGGCAAAAAGACTGCGTTGGATCAATGGCGAGCAGAAACTTCTTGGCCCGAAATTCTTCCAGATTCTTACCGAGTAGTTGAGGTCAGGCATGATTACTTCATGGTGTGGCATCCTGATTCATCAGGCAGAGAACCTAACGCTATTGCAGGGTGCAAAAATGGTGGCATGGATCGCTATTGGAATTTCAGTCCATTAGATTGGCGATTGAGTCCAAACATTCCATTAACCAAAGATTATGTTTATTGTATGAGCCGAGGGTGGCAACCAGGGAGCAGGGAGTGGAAAACATTTTACGCACAGGTATTTGCTAAGTATTCAATAGACAAAATTGAAGATGAGCCTGTGAACGAAACTAGATGGGATTTCCTTGAAACAACAAAGTCAGGTAAGGTTAAACAGGTCAGAACTGTAGACATTGTGCCTGACGATGCGATTTCATTTCCTGGGTGGATCGACACTTACATTGACTACTGCATGAGAAACGCACTATACCCAGAAAAGCGAATTGCTGCTGCATCTGCACTAGGGATGTTTTCTGCCCTAGTGGGAAGATCCATCATGGGGCCGAATGAACTAAAGCTTAATTTATACATTGTTGTGCTTGGTTTGACAGCTTCGGGCAAAGATTTCCCGCGAAAATTAAACGCTAGAATCTGTATGGAAATTGATAACGCAAGCTTGTTGATGACGAAAGTTGGTAGCCGTGAAGGGCTTGAAGAGAAGGTGATTCAAGGCCCGAAATTCTTGATGGCTGATGAAGGTGCATTTGATCTTGAGAAAGCAAAGTCAGGTGACACAAGGTTCAACGATGTAATGGGAACAATGCTAGAACTGTTCACATCAAACTATATTAAGAGGCGAGCTAAAGCGGGTGATGCGGACTCAGAAAACTTTATTCGCTACCCATTCCTTTCCATTATGACTTCATCAACCCCAGAAGAATATTTTAAGGCACTATCACCTAAGATGCTTCGGTCAGGTTTTTACAATAGGTTGCTGATTTTACAATCTGCAATTCGAGGCAGAATGAATCTTCGGGGTATGTCAGTATCAGAACCAATTCCAGAATACCTAGTTGAAGTTGCTGCACGATTGATTGCCATGAATGAAAATCTTGTGCCTGGAGTGATCAAGGAATTCATGGCAGATACTAAACTTGATGCACTTGGAAATGCTCCACTAAATCAGATTGAAAGGGATTCAAAAATTCTTTTACTTGATGAAGATGCGTTAGAATTCTTTCAAACTCAGGTGTGGGAAAACGATGATCTGTATTCCAAGTACCAGAAGAACAGCGAAGAAGAAAAGGCTTCTTCATGTGCTAGACTTCCTGAGTTAGCTCTGAAAATAGCTTGCCTGTGGGAATTAAGTCAGGACATAAACGCTGACACAATTTCGCTAGCTGGAGTTACCTCTGGATTTAAATTTGTTCGTGAAGTTAATAAAAGACAGACCGCAAATACAGTTATGGTAAGCGATACAAAGTTTGGTGAAATTACAGACAAACTATTAAACATGATCAAGGATTCACTAAACGAAATTGAACCAGATATATATGGTGTAAAGATGATTGATGCGAAAAGGCATCTCAGGAAGATCGTACACAGCGGGCAAAGCGTTGATGATGCAATCCGATACCTTCAAGATTGCGGTGAAATTTCAATCAGGAAAAGCAGAGATGCGAATGGTGCTGGATCAATGTACATCGTTATAAATGACCAATCACCTTCTCAATCCCAATCCGAGGGATCGACATCAGAGCTAAGTTAAAAGCATCTGCAAGGTCAGGAGAGTGCTTGAGTCTACGCTTCATCATGTCCTTAGACTCGACCACTCTTCTGCCGTTTGTATCTACAATGTATACTGGTGTGCGTAACTCTTCCATCATCCTTTCACGCATATGCAGCGGAAGATGTCCGATTGAAACTTTGCCTTCCATCGCAAGTTCTGCTGCTTCAAACCAGAGTGCGGATCTCATGTTTGGAAACTCTCGCCACCTTGGTGCTTCACCAGACGAATTAATGCCGTAAAACATATAGTCACCCTTGTTATCGACTACACCGCCACCAACACCACCCTCATCAATAAGCACAGGGATTTTGAATTGAGACTGCCTTGGAGTTTCGTACTTCTGGCAATACTCTTTAATCTTTTCCGAGAATTCTTTTGTAGACAAACCACGATACTCCTTTGCATCTATGATGCAACATCCATGCCTGACCACTAAACAGGATCTATCGTCACCAAACCTTGCAGGGTCAGCACCAATCTGAACCACCCAATCCTTGTTAAGGGGAATTGGGTCAAGGATTTGTTTGAGGGGCAAAGCACCCCATACCGAGTTGATCGCTTTACTGGGGTATCTTCCAAGAACTTGAATATCAAACAGCGGGTCTTCAACCATGTAGTTTCGATCATTGAAGGTAAAGAACCCTGGTTCAGATTCTTCACCTTCTCTAGCGGTTCTGCATTCGTTTTTGATGCGGTTCTCTACATACTCATAGTTGATTGCCCCTGGCACAAGATCAGCTTTAAAAGCCACATTAGGATGATCTAAAGCAGACAGGTGGAACACTTTCCAATCAGGTGAATTCTCAGCAAAATAGGCGGGTGATGATGCATCATATGGATTGAAAATGCAGAACCATAAACAATTCTCTTTGCTTGCTGAAAGCATCGATTCTGCTCGTTCCCAGAAGGTTGGTTCAATACCAGATGCTTCGTCAAACAGAATGCACAAACCACCAGCGGAGTGCCGTCCTTGGAAAGCATCAGCCTTCTGAGCGGTTAAACCTTGTATGTAATGCGAGGGGTTCTTTTCAAGACGATTAGCCTTGGGCATCCAATTTGGATCTCTTGGTCTAACCCTGCGTAATTCTTTGAATACACCATCTTTGATCTGCTGAGCAACAGGTGCTGATATCAAAACTTCTGATGGAGTAAAGTGATCGTGAAACCATGAAGCAATAACAGCACACAAAAAAGTTTTGCCTTGATTGTGTGCGGATCGAACTAGAACTTTTCTTGCACCATTAGCAACGGAATCAAATATTTCCATCTGCTGGGGAGTCAATGTTATCCCTAGGTATTCGCAATACTCCCCTGGGTCTTTCGGAATCACTATAGTCTTCTGATTCTCCCGATTCACCCTCTTGATCTCTTGGATTTCCGAAAGTTTCCCCTGCAACGCTGGACTCGATAAGGCCTTTTGCCATCTCTTTTGCAAGTTGTTTGTTGAGGAGTTTTTGGAGTTCTTGCTCATCATCTCGTTCCTTATTATTGCGTTCAATTATCCATTGCATGGCTCGCCAATCCTCAGAACCATGTTCATGGATAACCTGTTGCATAGCAATGGTTGCCTGTGCTTTGGCCTTAACCATTTCTTTTTTATGCCAAGGTTCAAGATCCCTTTTAGAAATCCCAAAGGCCTTCATGGCTAATTTAAAATCAATTCCACGCTGAATATTCTCCAGCATCTCGTAAAAACTGTCTGAATCTATCATGACCTTGGAAACTCCTTACCCCCTGGGAATTCAACATTTTCTGGTGTTTCTGGGTCGATCAACATTCTCATAAGTTCAAGTGTCTCAGAGATATAGATCAAACTTGCTGCTATTGATTGGGATGGCTTCCCTTTTTCATACGCAGCAATCGCTTCCACCATCCAGTCTGCTCCAGCTTTATTTAACATATTGCATCCTTTCAAAAACAGGGTAAAATAGGTAACAGTATTATAGCAAAAATCAAGGGGAATTTCGATGGCAGATTTAGTAGGAGCTATAGAAAAGCTGAAGAGACTTTTAGAAGACCGAGCAAAGCGGGTGGGGAGAGCTACGAATACTAATCCAAGCCCAAGTATCTCTACTACAAGTCAATCTGTGCTTTACACACCGCCATCTACATGGATGAAATCACTTGAGTATTTTCCAATGGCAAAAGCACCCTCTGGATCAGTTATAATGCGAGCTAGAGGGCCAAACATAGATTATATATATCCAAGAATCGGAAAAGTTACTTTTAACAAATGGGTAGCTAATAACTGGAGAGGTGGAAAAATTTATTGGTATGCATCTCCATCATTAAAAGATTACTCAATAATAGGAAGAACAAGAGGATCAAAAGCTAGAAAAATGACAGGTAGGTTATCTTCATGGGCATTTCACACAAATAGAAAGAGAAAGAATCTTAAGGCAAGAGTTATGAGAGGCCCACAAGCTAAAAATTTACCAAGTCATGTTCTATCAAGAGCAAGAGTAATTCATCACACTCCATAGGAGAAGCAATGTACCTAAATCCATACTATCGCCATATTCAAGAAATGAAACGATTCTATGTCAAATCCGTAACGGAAGAAGACATGGCTGTTGTGAAAAACTGCCTAGTAAGAAAAATTCGGGGTGGGAACATGAAAGCGGTAGAACTGTTCATGAAGTTTACCGAGTGGCAGAAAGAACTGGATGCTGCATCAGATGCTAGACATGAACTTCAAACCATCATGGGTTCACCTACGGATGGCCTGATGAAATCGCTTCGCCCTGGATCTGTAAATATTTCTACCGGACAGCTTGAAGAAAAGAAACAAGCTTGATATATTAACTTAGTCCGAATGATTCTAGGGCTTGTTTTCGCAATTTCCTGAGACTAATTCCCTTCGTAGTAGAATTGCATCAGAGGGGAAAGTTTCATTCGGACACCTTAATAATCTGTATCAGCCTCAACAAAATCAATTCCTTCTAAAAGCTGATTGTAACTATTAGGGTTCGCTGGTAACTCATCTTCTTCAAGATACTCTGTGAAGGTGAAATCACATTTAAAACCGATTTCATAAGGATTGTCAGGATCATCTGTATTAGTTCCTGTGAATATACAATTCTTAATTCTGAATCTAATTGGACTTAAACTTATAACTTCAGAGTCAGAAAATCGGGCATTGTAGCCAAAATATTGAGGGTCGTTAGTTCTTGCTCTAGGCATGAACTGATCTACATAATTGTAATAATATGGATTAAAACCATTGTTATAAAATGAATTAAAATTCATAATATAAAATTCAGAGAAAAAATAATAATTGTAATAAACGCTATAATTATAACCAGTATTTGAAACGCTAGTCATGTTGTCAACATATGAAAGACTGCTCATAGTTTTGTTTGTTATAGTTGGCAGAATTATTTTGTAATTTCCATCAGCAAGAGATGGTGGGTTATCTGTATATTCGTTTTCAAATAGATTGCCTAGCGTTTTTAAAAACGATATTACATAACACCCTGGCCTTTGTGATGAATATGGCAAAACTTCATAGTCTTCATCAAGAACTAATTGAGTTGTATCAGGCCCATAAATTTCAATCAGACTTTCATAATTGTCAACATACTGTGATGAAACAACTATTTTTGGTTTCCCTGCGTAACTAGAATTATAATTAAAAATGTTTGATGAATTAAGTGTGTTAGGTACGGATGTTATTAAAATTTGGTAACTGGCATTAAGGCAACCATAATATGGCTTAGTTAAATCTAAATCTGGAACATAGTAAAGTGGAACATCATATATTAAAAACTGGTTATCAGTTGTTTCAATATAGAATGCACCAATAGGGTACATTGCACGAGGTGCAGCTTGATTTGTATTGTTATAATAACCTGGAAGAGGTTGAATCTGGTCAATATACGATTGTCCAATTACTAAATATATTCCATCTTCACAGTAACCACCTTCATTGTTTGGGCTACCTTGATAATAAGTTCCAAATGGCTTTATCCCTCTTGATGGATTAGAAGTGTTTAAAACATAATCCAAGGCATTTACAGTAGAGTTTCCATTATAAAACCAATATTTATATGCATATCCACCTGTTGGTATAGATGTATACGAAGAAGTATAATAGTTTCCAAGAAATGATGCCTCCATGTTTCCATCAAAAACAGTAGTTGGGGTTATATAATCTGTGTTTGGGTTATAATATCTAAGAATATTTCCATTAGGATCAGCTACATAAAAAGACCCAGCAAATTGAGTTAATCTTCCATTAGACGGATTTGGTATAGAAAGTTGGTTGATCGCTAAACCAAACCATCCGTCACCAAAACCTTTTTCTCCAAATCTTGGAGGAATTAATTCAACACCAACATACTCTTGTGTTGGGCTAATGCCTAATGTGTTTACATACATCTGATAATATTTAGTAGGATCTACAGTAATTTGTGGAATATTTACAGTCATAGACAAACTTGTGCCAAGCTTAACCATATTGTAATAATAATAATAATCATAATTTGCATTATATATGTTAAGCATAGTGAAATTTAGATTTCCTGTCACAGACTCGTTAGAAGCAAAAGGAATCGTTCCAGAATTAATAAAAGACTTTTGGTCGTAATAATAAAAGTTGTAATAATAATATAAATTAAATGGATCTGGGATATTGTTTATATCTCTTGTTGAGTTGTAATAATAATAATAATAATAGTCATCAGATTTGTTTTTTATAAAACCTGATTCAAGGTCACCAAATGTTTGAAACACAGGCTGTTTTAATGCTGGATAGTTTGGTTCATACACTACAAATGTATTTTGATTATACAGGTAATTGTAATTGCTGTTTGAAACAGCATATCCATTAGAAGAATATTTTAAAGTAGTACTAGAACCGTATTCTGTTTGATAATGATCAACCAGTACCCTTGCTTCTTCATTTGTTAAAGATTTATATGCATACCAGCCACTATCTAATTTGTAAACATCTCTGTATGATAATGGCCTTATATCTTCTGGAACAACAGCGAATGTCCTTGGAATACTTATGTTTGGTATGCTAGAAATTTCTGGAAAATTTTTCTTTTTAAATGATATTTGAATGTCAACACAAACCGCTCCAGCAAACCAAACAAGGTTCTTGCCGGAAAAATAAGGACTTCTTGGAAGGTCTTCTACCATAATGGCTTGGCTTCTAGATGTTCTGTCGTATATTACTACATTTTTATAAGTGAATGTATTAAACCCAGATGTTGATTCTACCAATGGGTTTTTTTGTGTAAAACAAATGCAAGCTTTTTTTTCTGGCAAAAATGGGTAATAAGATCCATAATAAATATTTTGTCCGCTAGCTATGTCATACATGGATGGAAATAAAATTTTATTGTCGTAAATATAAAAATTGTCATTATCATTTAGCCAAGGCCAATAAGAATAATTGGAAGGTATTTTTATTGAACTTAATGTAACCGGAATATTGATAACACCTTCTGACCCAATAAGTGCAGTTTGAGAAAAACTGTGGACTCTTAATATTAAATTGTTCCCATTAAAAGATGCTCCGCAAATTTTGTATCCAGAATACGATGTGTTATTAAAACCACCTCCTTGTTGTGGCCATTCTGGAATTATAGATCCAGATGGAAAATACGATGGGATGCTGGGGTCTAATGAGCATGGTTGTAAATAGTCTTCTAAAATGGTTGGCATCGTACCTGTTATTGACGAATCAAACAAAAGGTTGTAACCATTCATGTAATAATAATTGTAATAGTTATAGTTGTAAAAAGAAGGCTGGTGAATATAATCAACATTAGTATATGCTTCGCTCCAAGAACTTATTCCTGTTGGGTAAGCTCCACTATAATCACTAAAGTTTGGCCAAGCAGTTTTTTTAACTCCTTCAAAAACATCGTAATGATATATGTTTGATTGTTCCCTTATAAGTGTTTCGTCATATTGAAAAGGAATATTTGTAGATTGGTAATATGAATACACAGAGGTTGGTGGGTTACAATATTCTTCAGTTATTTTTTTTAAATTAAATTGAGAAACTGTTCCAGCAGTTCCATCTACCTGATAAACGGTTGGTACTGAAGTTTGTGTTAAATCTGATTCTTCCCAAATGTAATTTTCGTTTGGGGTAATTCTTACATTTATTAAAAAAGATTCATCTATTTGGTCATACCATATAACTTTATTTGAAGTAACATTATTTTTGCCAATCCAATTTAATGGAACACTTGCTTCAAAATTATCTTTTATTTGACCATCAACATAATGATCTGGTGAAGCTGATACTGCACTAGGTTTATACATTTAACACCTATGGAATTGGAAGAGGGAACCAGCCTTTATTACCATTAGCATCTGTTCCATAATACATATTTGGCCCAGGTGACGGAATGTCGTTTTGTAATTTAAGATTTATTCCGTTTATAAACGAACCAGTAATATCTATAGATGATTCACCATCCACAGCAGTATTAAAGATTGTTTGATAACTAGAAGCAGTTATGCCTGATGTGGAAATCATTACCAAACCAGTTCCACTAGTTGGAGGTGTAGGCCAAGCTGCACCAGTAGGAGCATTAGCATATTGAAATCCAGATCCTGTCGTAACAATGTATTGGCCTGGGGTTCCATAAGTCTTAGGTGTATCAAGAAGGTCTATATATCTTAACCCAGTACTTTCGGTATTTATAATTGCTGTATATTCATCAGGGCAAAATGTGGTGTATTGGATAACAACACTAGCACCATTGTTTACAATATCTTTGACAACTCTTACAGCATTAGGCCCAGTACCACCATTCTTCATGCATACAACCAATGGTCTTTGATCGTTGTAATTAGTGGCATTTGGATTTGCTGGATTACCTGGATCCCAATAGCCAATAGAAAAACCAACATATGTTCTGTTAGGTAAAAGAGGACTTCCATTTATTTCTATAGCCCAGACATCACCGCTTCCCGCAGATGGAGGAAATGTACCATATGGAGTAACATAACTAGTTCTAGCAGAATATCTTGTTCCAACCATAACAGGAGATCCATTGGCATCCCCAATCGGCATTACAAACATTCTGTTATTTGGATTTACACCGCACCAAAAATAATAGACCTCTCTATTATCAGTCGAATCAGTACTAACCAATCTTGCAGGGCAAATTACCCCTGGCTGAATAGATAAATCGTTTGTGGTGTTATCCCTCCTATCTAAAACAAATGGCATTGGATAAGCTTTTGGGCCAGTAGTTTGAGTTGTTTCGTCACAAAATAAACCCCCTGGAACATCAGTAAAACCAGTACCACTCCAAGAAACTTCTTGGAAATAATAAAAGGTATTTACCTCTGTCCCTGGCACACTAGTTGGAACTTGTTGAAATATTTTAAACCACAAAAAGTCTGATGCACTATCGTTTGAAATGATGAATGAATTTGTGGAATCATCCCATGAAGCATTGATTCCATTTCCAAGGCTAGGTTGTATATTCGGCATGATATCCCTTTAAAAAAACAGGGCAGAGGAATCCTCCACCCTGTTAAATTTCAAATTAAAAAATGAAATTATTCTTCAAGAAGAACAGCCATTGAAGCCATTAACTGAGGAATATTAGCAAACCCAGTTATTGAAGACTTCAATATGCTTGTGGCAAGATCCTTGCTTGGCCTCATTGGAGGTGGCAAAGTAATCACCATAAATTTATGGAATGATTTCAAAGCTACTTCTCTAGAAGACTTGCCCTCGATAAATGAAACAAACTCGTCAACAACAGGTTTTATCTGCTGAAGAATCTCGTTCATCCCAGAAGGCAAAGTAGAATTACTAACAGGTTCTGTAGACATAAGCTCCCTTTCTATCGACCACAACAACTAGAACCACGCAAATCGAAACGAAGTTTTCCACCACGAAAAACTCTCGAATCCGTTTTTACGGATTCAATTTTGATTGTCTTTTCAACTTTCTTTTCGATCTGTACTGCGGGTGCAGAACATTGCCCATTGGCACAAGAACCCTTGCGAACAGGCAGATCAATAACCATACCAACTGCTAAAACTAGACTGAACATAATGCTTCCTCCTAAAGAGTCCAATCGATCACTCTGGCTGGATAGCCATTAAAGTTACTATACGCAAAAACTTCTTCTGTGCAAATGCGATTCATATCTTTTTCTGAAATCCAATAAGAACCCAATGGCTCTCCGTAATTCCCTGGGGGAGTTCCGTGAGCGTTGCCCCAAGAGTTTTGAATCAAATATATAACCCCAAAGTCAGGATGAGTAGTAAAGCCCAAACAAGCCTGTTGATGCCCCCAAGAATCGCTTTTTGAAGCCAATTGTACTGCTGGAGTACCTTTGGCTTGAACTTTCAAATCTCTAAAACCCCACCATCCAGAAGCGATTGTAACAGGATACCCATTCCTCAAGGCCTTCTTAACCTCTTCAGAGTTCTCAAGTTTACTTGTTGTTTGGACTTTAAACCTATTTGATACTTCAAATAAATCTACTGGAGGTGCATCCCCATTACTCCACTTGTATTCAACATTAGAACCAAAAGTCCATGAGCCATCTTTCTCTTTGATGGGTTGAGGAAGATTAGTGTCAATAGGTGGAACACCGTCTTGGCTACATGACTCAGCCATTGACGAACCAAAAGAACCTTCACCAACACCATGCAATCCTCCACGCTTACGAGATTGCCCATAATTAAACATGATGAACGGAATTTTCCATTCTTCATATGATTGATTTTGCGTAACGATTTCAACCGCTTGAAGCGTTGCCATTACTGCTAACGCACCGTGACCTACACAAGATCCTGTTTTCTGACTCCAAGGGAAAAACTCGCATCCAGCAGCTTTGTTAACAACCTTGTATAAAAGTGCTTCTTTTACATCTGGAGAGTCATCACCTTCAATTTCAAACTTAACTAATGAGGTTAGAAATGCTTGCCTTCTTTTTTCATCAATACTATCTATTGGATTCCAACCAAAATTCCATTGAGTTGATTTTCCAAAGTATTTCTGTTTTCCACCTACTTTTACATATTCAATCATTGTTTTAGTTCCTTTGCTATTTGATTAAATTCACTGGTCAAAAGATCCCTAAGTTTTTGATCAAGTTTCAATGTACCATCTTTAGGTAATCTTTCATTGAGTCTTTTCCCAATTACATCTCTAAGATTGGCAAGCTCGTTTTCCATAAATTGTTTATTGATGGTTGCCTTTGCTGCCTTGAAAACATCTGTAAGAAATTCGTAGTCGTTTTTCTGACATTCTTTTGCAAGTTCATCGTAAAACATACACAACCACTTTACTTGATCTTTGTCTTCTTTTGCTGCTGCTGCCCTGATGTCGTTATCAGGATTTACTGGTGGAGCGGGAGCGGGTTCATCACCGATCAATACAGATGTAAACGCTGGTTCAGAAGGGCCAAACTCATTGCCAACATAAGCAAATAATCTGTACACACCTTGTATCTGAGAAGTAACTACTAGAGTCTTGGAGTCCTTTAGCAGATCCACAGGGAAAATGTTTAGGCCTTTATCAATTGAAACCCATTTGACTGCTTTAGATTCGGTCTTAGCTGGAACGCTTATAAACGCTCCAGGTTGACCAGAAACCTTTGCGGGAAGCTCTATAGTTGGAATTTGAAGAAACACTAAAAAAAGAAGGTTTATCACGGCCTGCTCCTTATTCGTTCTGCCATGTTTTTAGAATCTATCAAACAGTATACATTTACTGATGACCATTTTTTTGCGTGACCAAAAAGAAAATGACAAGGTCTGCATAGCGACAGTAAATTTTTTGGCTCCATTTCTAAAGATGCATCTTTACAAAATGGGATCAGATGGTGGACTTGAAGCAAATTGGGATCATCCTCAAGGCAGGCAGCACAGTTAGGATTCCGTTCTAGATGTGCTGCTCTTACCTTGGCCCATTGTGATCCCCGATTATAAAAAAACAGAGATTAATAACTTCAGAGCGGTCTTAAGAACGATTGCCCAAGGGATGATTCCAATTGTAATCGGATTTCCGTGGAAATCACCCTGGGGAATTGCTTGTTCAAGAATTGCAGCAAAGTCTTCAAGAGAAACTTCTGCATTTTGAAATATCTGTTTATCATCAGGAATAACTTGGTCAGCAGCGTAACCAACGATGTTCCAAAGTGCATTAGAAAATTCTTTATTGCCTACATCTTTTTTGCCACGAACTTTATCAACCACTAACATCATGGCATCCGTAGGCATAGAATTGGGAAAATTAATCATGCTTCACTTCCTTTTTTAAAGTCCTAGTGTAATTCAAAACCTCTGTCAAAATCCTCAAGCTTTCGGCTTGAGCCTTGGCTACCTCGCCAATGGAGCTTTCTAGCCTATCTATAAACACCATATGTCTTTGGTGCAAGGGAAGTAGAATATTTTGACCCAACCAACTAAACCCCTTGTAAACTGCCCATAAAAGGAAAACCAGAAAACTTAAAGACACTCCGAATCGCTCGATAATGTCTATGATATTAATGTCTGCGAATATCATTTTCTAATCTCCAATAAATAAACATTTTAACATTTACGGTTGAGAAATGAAATAGTCTTTTAACAATGTTTTCAGTTCTTCAACCTTAATTTGAATTTGTGAACCATCAGGGAAAAAATCTACTTGTTGCAAGTTGCTTTTTCCTATTTTAGTATTTGCGGAAATAGTAACACCCATTATAGAATCTGTATCTTTTTGAGGAACTTCAGAATTAATGATAGATATTTCCATGATATTTACTCCTAAGTTTTAATGATGTAGTTAAGGGCCAAAGATGGAGGTAAAAAGGTAACTGCTGAAGGTGTGATATTGCCAACAGAATGAGTATGCTCGGTACTTTGAGATTGAATCTGAGGGCCACTAACATTATCGCTGGTCTGGATTATAGTTCCAGCAGCATTACCAGCACCACCACCCGAACCAACATAAACATATGAAGGCCTTAATTGCGTGTGACTATGACTAGCATTTGCACTCATATTCCCACTTGTTAATTGTGGTATATTTCCAGAAGCTAAAGTAAATGTTTCAGTTCCGTAAGTTGTTCCCCTAGTTCTAAGGGTTAAACCAGAACCAGTTCCAGCACCAATTGGAAGCCTACTTTGTAAATTTGGTAAATTAAATGTAGTAGATCCATTACCTACACCATAAGTTGTACTAGTTACTGCAAATAATGTTGCATATGTAGTTCTAGATACAGCAGATCCGTCACATATCAAATAACCTGTAGGAGCAGTTGCACCAGCATACTGCATTATAGTTCCAGAAGGCATTACATTTGACCAAGTTGGTGCAGATGTACCAGAAGAAGTTAAAACTTGACCTGATGTTCCCGCTGAAAGCATTGCGGTTGTACCAGATGCAGATTGATAAGGAACTTGACCAGCACCGCCACCTGCAAGATTAGTTGCAGTTGATGCTGTTCCAGTCAATGAAGCGGTAATAGTTCCAGCAGAAAAGTTTCCAGAAGCATCTCTTTGAACCACATAAGAAGCAGTATTTGCACTTGCTGCATTTATTCCGATTGTGCCAGTTCCAGTTATTGTTCCACCTGTTATTGGGGAGGTTGTTGATATCGATGTAACTGTTCCAGTTGTTGATGATGTTCCAGCACCAATTGCAGTTCTAAAATCAGCATCATTTAAAGCAGTTACTGTATTATCAGCATTAAATCTAGGGAATGTTATTGCTGATGGATTAGTAAGGGTAAACAGGTTTTCGCCTACAGTAGAAGCACCCAAGGAAGTTCTACCAGTTGCTGCAACTAAGCTTGTTGAACCACCATCCCATTGCAAATAATTTGAATAAGCGGTATCCCAATTTGTCTGGGAAGTTGTTGTTGGAATTGAATAGCCAGTATCAAAGGTTACTGATAATGTTCCAGTTGTTGTAATTGGATTACCACTTACTAATAAACCAACAGGTACAGACATATCAACAGATGTTACTGTTCCAGAACCACTACTCCCTGTGTATGAAATGGTAAAATTAGGATATGTTCCAGTAACTGAAATATCAGTTCCATCTGTTAAAGAAACAGTCTGATCAGGAGCAGAATTAGTTATTATCCCTGTTGCATTATCGTAAGAAATTCCAGTTCCAGCAGATAAAGATAATCTTGCATCTGAATCTGTATATTGAGTAATGGTTGTTGCAATAGTAAAACTAGGATAAGTTCCAGTTACTGAAATACCTGTTCCGTCAGTTAATGAAACCGTTTGATCTGGTTCTGAATTTGTAATAATTCCTGTTGCATTATCGTAACTTATGCCAGTACCAGCGGACAATGCCAATCTTGCATCTGAATCCGTGTATTGAGTTATGGTTGAATCAATCGTAAAGTCAGGATAAATTCCAGTAGTATTAATACCAGTTCCAGAGGTGATTGAAACAATTTGATCGGGTGCAGAATTTGTTACAGTAACATCGCCTGTTGCAACATCTACACTAATTCCAGTTCCAGCTATGATCGAAGTTACACCACCAGCAACTCCAGAATAACCAATGGTAAAATCTGGATATGTTCCAGTAATGGTTATATCTGTACCTTCAGTTAAGGTAACTGTTTGATCAGGTAAAGAGTTAGTAATAGTAAAATCAGGATATGTTCCTGTTACAGAAATTGCTGTTCCGTCAGTCAATGTAACAATTTGGTCTGGAGAATCATTAGTAATAGTAAAGTCTGGATAAGTACCTGTTACAGAAATTGCTGTTCCATTGGTTAATGAAACGGTTTGATCGGGCAAAGAGTTGGTTACTGTAACATCACCTGTTGCAGTATCTACTGATACACCAGTTCCAGCAATAATAGATGTAACGCCAGCACCATCTGAAGCAGCAGTAATTCTTCCATAAACATCAATTGTAATATCTGCATTAGTATAAGCTTTTGCAGAAACACCAGTTTCTGGCAAATCAATTTTGATTGTTCCAGAAGTTGTAACAGGAGAATCAGAAATTGTTAAAGTTGAATTAGTTGAAGACAATCCAACAGATGTAACTGAACCAGATCCACTAGCATTACCATCAAAAACTAAATGAATGATACCGTTTGAATCCCTTACATAACCTTTTTTATCTGCAACATTTATTGCAAATTCATTAGTTTCCATATCACCAGAAGTTGGAACAGATAAAGGTGTGTATGATCTTTTTGGTTTAACTGGAATTGGGGGATTAGGATTACCAGGGTCAGGAGTGAAAAACAATGTATCAGAATTTACAGATGTTAAAGTTCCAGAAGTAAAGGTTAAATAAAACGATCCGTAACCAGTAGCAATTAAATCTGTAAATGCTGCATATCCACCAGAAGCAGTTGAGTTTAATGTTCCTGTTAAAACTGATGAACCAGTTACATCTACTAAAGAAACATCAACAACATCTGTTGCATCTGGAACTAAATCACCAAGCCAATTTGCAATTGTAATTGTTGGTTGGGTAAATAACAATTCGCCTGACAATCCAGCGATAGGTTGAACATATACAACTAACTCTGTAGGTGTTAAAGTTGCAATTTCATCTGAATCTATTTCAGTTAAGCCTGTTGAGGTGAATGTCAAATAAAATGAACCAGCACCAGTAAAAACTAAATCAGTAAAAGTTGCATAACCATCTACAGCAGTTACTGTTGTTGTTCCTGTTAATGAACCAGAACCATTAACAACCGTTATTGCTGCCTCAACATCATTAGTTGCAGTTGGAACTAAATCGCCATTTGAATCGACAATTTTAATTATTGGTTGGGTTGTAAATGGATCACCAGATACAACTCCATAAGGTTGAACATCAATCATTAATGCAGTTGAATTTTCAGAACCAGTGCATCTTGAAAATATAGATAAAGATAAAGATCCATAAGGAATTACAGAAGGTGAAAAATAAACATTTTTAGAGTCTAATGAAGAAAAAACCCCACGGCTACGAGTGTTTGTTATAGGATCTATGTTAGCATCTTGCAAAAAAGTTAAATTTCCATTTATTAAATTTCTATCGTAAGCAGTAATTTGTGAACTATTATAGTTATAAGAAACATATAAAGTTTTATCATCGGAAGACAAAGATAGATACCAAGGTTGAGATCCTGTTACACTAATTGCTTGAATACTATTAAAAGAACCATTAGAAACATCTCGACCAAAGTTAAGTATTACACTAGAACCGCTTGGTGCTACAAAAACATTTTTATCATCATTAGAAACACAAATATCAGTAGGATAATTTAATAGACCACCATAATCAAAAACACTTAGTAATGTTAAATTACCAGTAATTAAATTCCTACTATAAATTGAAACTGTGCTTCTGTTTCTGTTAGCTGTATAAACATTTTTGCCGTCATTAGAAATTGTAATTTTTTTAACATCATCAGCAAGATCACCGTCAAGCTGATTGTTTGAAATAAAATCGTTAAGACTTAATTGCCCATTGGTTAAATTTCTGTTTAAAGTATATATCCCTCCGTTTACTCCTTCAGATACCAAATAAATATTTTTATCATCTTTTGATATTACAATATCTTGAAAATAATAATCACTAGTACCTGGAGAATAGGAACCAGATTGGGTTAACTCTCCAGTTATTAAATCTCTATTAAAAATAATAATTGGAAAAGTAGTCTGTCCAAGAACTGCGTAAACATTTTTTGAATCCTGCGATATATATATTTTTGATTCGTTTCCAAGAAGTGTACTATTTTCAATAAAAGTTAAACTTCCATTTGAAATGTTTCTTTCAAAAACAGATATGCAAGAAGAATTTGAGTTAAAAACATAAACATATTTATTGTCTTGAGAACCAGTAATAAAACCAAACCCAATTTGGTTTGATGGAACAGAATCAACCGATCCATAATATGTAAGTTCACCTATATTGCAAAAACTCATTGCCATGTACCCCCATCAGAGTATACCCAAACTAGTTCATCTTGATTATTATATGTTACAACTTGGCTTGTTAGCCCACCAGAAGGCAACGATTGAATAGGTGTATTAACTGCTGAAGTTATTCTTCCAGCAGCATCAATAATCAATTCAACAGTATTTGATGAATCGCCATAAGTTCCAGCAACAACCCCTGTGGCAGAAAGTGCAAGATCAATATCTCCAGAGCTTGTAACAGGCGAATTGTTGACAGTTATTTCATTGGATACAGATGTTATCCCAACCGAAGTAACTGTTCCAGAACCACCACCACCAGAAACAGTAACAGTAGATAAAGATGTAATTCTCCCCTTGCTATCAACTGTCACCACAGGTATTAAAGTTGCAGTTCCATAAACCCCTGGAGTTACACCAGTATTTTTAAGATTAGTAGTTATTGTTCCAGAAGATGTAATAGTAGGATTTGATATTGAAAAGTCTGATGAAGCCAAAGTAATGCTAGTTACAGTTCCAACACCAGCAGAAACAGATAATGGTGAAGCTACTGTTCCATTCCCAGACAAAGTACCATCGTGAGTAACCAAGGTTAAATAGTTTCCTGACAGATCAGGTATGTCAGTATCAACCAAAGACCTAAATGTAGGAACACCAATAGTGCTTATTGGGGTAGCAAAAACAAGGGATGGACTTTGATTGATAAAAGATACTTCTAAAGTTCCAGCACCATTAACAGGGGTGTTGTCTACAAAGAAAACATCTGTTGGCATTGTAAGGCCAATAGAAACAGTCAAGTCGGTATTGACAGCATATCTAAAGACAATAGCGTTGCCTTGGCCATCAATTGTAACTAATGAAACAGGGTCTGTAATTGCCGGAATTAACTGATCGGTGGTGATACTAGCACCAACCTTAAGTTCCTCAATTATGACTGTTTTGGCTACATCTGTTGCCATTATCTGGTTACCTGTGGGGATACTCTAAAAGATCCTTCTACAAGCCTTATAACATTTATGCCTGTTTGTATTTCTAAGTCGTACACATATGTGCCTGTCACTAAAGCATCTGTATCTGTGGCAGCAACTAGGAGTGATATAACATTGTCTAGAAGCGATATACGGCCATTTTCTGTAGTTAATTCAAGCAAAATGGTAGTTGATGTCACATTAGGTCGAACTTGCATTCTTGCCGTAGAAGAATTGAAATCTGGCTCGGTGGAGTCTGCATTAACTACGGTTATTTGCCGTGAAAATGTAGCACCTTGTTCGCAAATTATATTATAAGTTCCAGCAAGCATTTGTAATTCTCCTTCTAGAACATATTAAACGGTTCACCGTAAAACATCAATTCAAAAGGGTACGAGTCGTAAATAGGTTTGAATCTTTTATTGTCAGGAATAGTGGTGGCAGTTTGGGTAACAATAGGAAAATACTTCTGCTTTGAAATAAATTGGGCCAAGTTGTGACCCCGATATATATATGATTGGTTTGATGGGTTAGTTTCTGATGGATAAGATGTTTTAAAACCAATATATAAAAGTTTAAATATGATATCGGAATAAAGGAAATCAGTTATTCCCCAACCAGAAGCAATTGGGTTAGCTACATTAAAATCGCCACCAAAAAAGTTTCTTGGATAAGGCTTTGATTCAACTCCAGTAAACAAAAGTTCCCCTGGCCCAAATCCAACAAATGTACGCTGATTAACTCTTCCTAAAGCGTTGTATATGTTTTTAGATTGAGTCAATGTTGGAAATACAAAGTTATATGGAACCATGTGCCATGTCATATTAAACACAGTTTTAGGAACCAAGGTTTTACCGCTAAACCCAGGGAAACCCTTTTTGTTAACCTCTGCATCATCAGAAAGAAAAGAATACTCTCCAGCTTTGATAGTAAGATATTCGGCAGCAACACTAGTAGAGTAAGAAACATTTCTCATGTATTCTTGTTTTACAGCATTAACAGTTACTTGGCTTCCATCATCTTTGTATGCAACTACATTTGAAGTTGTAATAGAAGAATCGTCTAAAACAAAATATGGCAAGGGGGTAAAATTTAATGTGATTTCATATTGATCATAAGCACCATAATACTCAGGAACTTTTTGATAACTAACTCCAGCATTAGTTAAAACCTTGTCCATTTTGTTACTAGTTCTTTTTAGACCAATACCTTTGATCGAACTAATATTGCTTGCGTACAACCATCTGTAATAAGGATGGCACATTGGCATAATTCTGTTTACATATTTCCCTGTGGCATCAAGAGAAGCATATGGAAAAACAGTTTGCAAAAATGCATCAACTTTCCCTGTTGGCCCAAGTGGCCCATCAACCACATAAGACATGGTTGCACTAGCGGAACCTTCTATTCCAAAGCTTCCACCGCCAGGTGATATACTGTCAATTCGTTCTTTTAAATCAGGTACTATCATTAATGAACTCCTCCAGGCATCATGTAATTTCCACCAGTATAAGGTTTACTTGGTGCTGCTGGGGCCGGTGGCTTTTCAAGAGTATTTATTTCAACCTTCTCCCCAGGCTTTTTAAGAAGATCAGCCGTGTTTTTTGCTATGTCTTTTAAATAATCTATCTCTTCATATTTCTTTTCGCCTTCTGGTATCTGAATCATTAATGATGCTTTTCTTATCTCATCTCCGATACCCTCAATTGATGTGCTTCCAACTTCTCTTACAGCAGCACCAACAGAAGCACCTTTTTGAACACCAGCAGCATTTCCAGTAAATGTATCCATACCAAACTTTTGTACATTTTGTGATGCTTTTTTAAGGACTCCAAGACCTGGGATATAGGAAAGATACTCAAGAAGTTTTCCAAATCCTATGATAAGACCACCAAAAATAACTCTCATTCCATCAGAAAACGCTTTAAATATCACGGATATCAAATCAAATATTTTTACAAAATTAAAGAACCCTGTTAAAACATAAGTTACCACATTTATAAGGCCACTAAATAAATCTATAAGTGGTTTTAAACCCGCAAGAAAATCATTTAAAAGGTCAACTATGTAAGAAAATGCTGGAGCAAGAAGGCCAATTACTGCTTGATACAATGGCATTACAGCTTCAACAATAATCTTGTACATCTTTCCAAACCCTTCGTACAAATCCGTAGTTGCAGTAGCAACAGGAACCATTGCATCTGCCATTGTTCGTTGAGCTTCAGTAAGTCTCATAAACATTGGTATCAAACCTCTACCAACAACAGCCTCCAAATCGTTAGCAACGATTTGAAACTGCATCGTTAATGCTGGAGCAACTTTGCTTATCATTCCACCAAACATAGACATGATTGTGTTCGATGTAGAAACAATAGCGTTAAAAGAAGCCATTATTGCAGCACCACCAGCCAAGGCAGCAGCAAATGGAGCAACGATAGCAGCAGTTAAAGGATTTGATGCTGCTGCTGTACCAAGTCTTCTTCCAGCACCACCAGCAGCACCACCACCGCCACCCGCTCCACCACCGCCACCTCCATAACCACCACCACTAAACATTCCACCTAAAGTTTGGAAAGCCTGACCACCAAGTCCACCTAATCCACCTTTAGCTCCAATACCGCTAGTTATTTGGTTGAATAAAGAAGGGAATTGGTTAAACGAATTTCCTACATTTATAGAAGCATTATGAAGTGATGCAAACGCTGCTGTTGATTGCAATATTTGTGCAGTATTATTTGCTTGAGCAACATTGCTTGCACCATTTGGCCCAACTTGAACAACCCTATTTCCACCAGGCGGTGGAGGGGCGGGTTGTGCAGCTAACGGAATTCCTTGACCACCCTGATAAGCTTGTGGTGCTATATTTTGCGGAACATAATTGCTAGCTAATGGAATCGATTGACCACCCTGATAAGTCTGCGGATTTGCATTAGGTGGAACATAATTCTGAGCTATTCCTAAAGAAGCATATCCACCCTGATACATTTGCCCAGAAGTTGGAACAGTCCTTGATGCTGCTGATTGAGAAGCATTAGATGCTTCCGCTATATCGTAAAATAAATTTTCCAAAACACTAGTAACTTCAACTGCCTGTTGCGATACTGATTCTCCCAAACCGTCAATTGCATCTTGAGCTTGTTCAACATAAGTTCTTGGATCTAATGCTGCTTGCATCTCCAAGCTTAAAGCTTGTGCTTGATTCGTTGCATCCCCAAGCATTGAATTTATTTCTGAAACTAAAGATCCAATCTCTACTTGCCTTGCCATCTCTTGTGAAAGTCTAGTAGCATTAGCAAATACATCATTCCATGCAGCAGCAGAATCTGTTAATCCAGTCAAAAGATTTTTAGGTATATCAACCCCTGGCCCAGCGGGTTTTGGTGGTTTTGCAACAGAAACTGGTGGCATTTTGATGTTTTTTATTACCTTGATGCTTACATCAAGTGACTTAATAACATCAACCATTTCTTTTTGAAGTGTTTTTACGGAGTCTGTTACTCCGCTCATGCTAGTTTTAAATTGACCTGCAAATTCACCGAATGATCTACCAAAAACATCGCTTGCAGAACCAACAGCTACTGCAATGTCTTCAACCGCTTTTACGAGGTTTCCAGCCATTGCAGCACTATCGTCTATTGGGATTCCATTACTCATGTCTATTCCTCGACTTCATAAGGATTACCATGCTTTTTGAAGAAGGCTTCACGCATAGTGTTTACATCTAATCCCAATACAGATCCAAGCTTTATAAACTCTTCGTACTCGTTTCTTAAACCGTTCCTTTTTACCAAACAATCCCTTTGAAGCCATTCATGCCCAACAGACAAATAAGGGATTGGATTTCCCTTATCATCTCTTTTCCTATAATATATTTCAATTATCTGCTTATCAGTAAGTCGCTCTATCTCCCAAGGTCTAAGCAAATATGGCTTATCCATAAGGTTTGCATAGAAGTTTCTTAACTCAGGTGGAGGAATCGGGTCGTTCTTCCTTACGGTTGAACTTCCACCACCTTCTTCAAGTTTGGGTAGCTTTTTTCCCTGACAATATCCATTACAACTGAATACCTTTCGGTTTCAGCCATCATCATTTGCTCAATCTCTGCTTCTGGAGCATTAAATATTAATGCTGTAAAAGTAACTGATCCGCATGGAGTAGACAATGATTGTATACTTCTATCTGAACCAAAAGAATATACCCCAGATGCAATATCTCTTGTTACAGAAGATACTGCTTCTCTGAACTCAACAGGATCAAGGTATTCTTTCATTTTGAAAATAGAATCGAGAGCTTTCTTCTCCATTCTTTTTTCGTATTCAGATTTAACCTTTTGGGTTATAAGCCCTGCCGTGTACTTCTTACCATTGAACTCAATGGTAAGTGACCCTTCTCCACTAGGAACATTAAGTAATTCCGTAACTCCATTTGCCATAGCTTCCTATCCTTTATTAAAGAGCAAAAGTAAAAGCACCAGTAGTTTTTACTGTCATTTTTACTTTCTGAACATCCTTTGCATCACTTGACCAATCAACCGAACTAACCCTACAAAAAGGGAATGTTATTGCAGCACCACCAGCCATTGCATAAATACTGACTGATATTAATTCGCCTTCTGCTGGATATCCAGCACCAGCAAAAAACGCATTAAAACTTATTTCTGCATCCCACATACCAACAGCGTGTGAGGCAAAACCTTCATCCATAAAGTTAGTTGTATCAGGAGTATCAGAATTAGAGGTAACACTAAAATCAGATGCTGGAATAGTATTAGCACCTATTGTTATAGCACCAATTTTTCCTGGTAAATAAGCCATTACAAAACTCCTTGTGTTAGTCAACAATCATAAAAGAATATGATCCAGTAGTCTTCATTGTCAAAGATACTTTTTGTGCATCCTTGGCAGCAACATTGTATTTTACCGAGGTTATAGTGCATAATTCAAATGCAAAAACAATAGCCGAAATAGGGTATTCTGGATTTGCAGCGGGGTTGTTTCCAGTAGGGTTGATTCTTACATCAACTTTTTGACCAGCATAGAATCCTGTTACAAGTGCTGGATCATAAGCAACATCGCAAGAAATTTCTGCTTCTTTAACACCAGATACTGTCTCAACAAAACCGCCAGAAATAGCGTTTGAAACATCTGGCAAATCTGCCTTACCAGAAACAGTAATATTGGTAGCTGGCAAAGAAAGTGCTGGAGCCCCGCCACCTGTTGCAACCACCGTTACAAAGCCGACCTTGCCTGTGATAAATGGGCCTGATGATCTAGCCATTAAATGTCTCCTTGTTCAAGAAATCCGTAAATAAGTCTAAATCCGGTTACTTTCCAAACGGTATTTATTCCGTCAATGTTGAACGGAGGAACACCTTTTACATCAACTGTAGTTGGACTAAGCATACCAGAAACATTGCCTAATTTGTATATTATTTTCCTAATATCTGTTCTTTGTGTCAAAGATTCATATGTCATATCTCTGTTATATTTTTCGACATAAAAAACTTTTATCTGATATTTAAATTCAGTCCACCCATTCAATGCCATCATTCCTGTTATTTCACCATCTTCTGAGGGTGAAACAATAACGCATGGAAATGAGTCTGTATCCATAATCATCGCAGCTTTACGCTTATAAACGGTAAACGAAGCAGCAGTAAGATTAGTTGCTACACCATCAATAATTACTGTAAATCGATCATCTTCTGGAGCAGATCCGTATGTAGACCTTGAAGCTACAGTAGGAAGATTTCTTTTTATTATTTTTGGCTTTTGCATTATATCTCCGTTGAACACTCTAGAGAATAATAGCTTTTGTTAGACACAGAATCGATTGAATTTATGTAAAAGTTTTCATTTGTATCTGTAGATATCTTTCCATTTATTTCTGGCATCCAAGGAGAAACATTTGCTGTAAAAATCAACCATCTTGTAGACGATTCAATCCTCATTACACCATTTTGATCCATGTAGGAATAAGTACCTTGCCTACGAAATCCATAACTTGTAACAGCCTGTGACCCATTAGGATTAACGATTGTTAGCCTTTCTGGGTTATCCATTATCTTGTAATTTGCTGTAAGGTCTATCGTAGGCATACACACCCCTTACATGAATTGTGTCTTGTATATTTGCGGATTCACATAAGTCAGAAGTTTGTTTACTTGCGTAATATGCTGCAAGGTTTGCTGCCTCCACTCTGTCCTAGAAACAGCAACACCTTCCCATGAATAAGAAGGTTGAGGACTGGCTGAATCAGCCACCAATGCGTTTATGTAGTTGTCTCTTATAGTCAGGAGGTTTTCGGCTGGAGTTGGCATAATAACCTCTTAAAAAGAAAGCTAGGGGCCAAGAACTGACCCCCAGCCTAGGGTAGGAAGGACTAAGCAGGGAGTCCTTGAACAACATAACGAGGATCAGTAACACCAGCAGAACCCCACCACGAAGCCTTGATGGCAACCGCAATGTCCTGATTGAACTCGGCCCAATTATTCGCTGGAGCTTGAACAACTTCCATAGGCTTGGCTTCTCTCCAGACAAACGCTTTCTTGAAGTTACCCAAGTAAACATATTTGTCTGCGGTGGAAGCAGCAATACCGCTGGTTACCAACAGGTTTCTCGCATGAGCGGATGTGAGAAGACCATAGTTGTTATCCAATGGGTTAGGACTTTCCAACTGCTCAACATCACCAGAAGTGGCAAAAGGCCCATTTTTGGTAACCGTCTGAGGATTCAAGATCCTAGAAGCAGTATACTTTTGGAAAGGCATAACAAGCATTTGCATACCAGGGCCAAAGATATCGATTGGTTTACCAGTATTGGGGTCTTTCATCTGGTAGAACAATTGTTCTAGCGTATTAATGCTAGCAAAATTGCTCAACGCATAAGAAGTCACCTTGTTGATGAAACCAAAAGTCATGCCAGCTTGAGCGGTTGCTGAATAGGTATTCAGAGTAGCTTCTGCACCAGCAGCAGTACCGTATACATAGCTACCTGTGAGGCCAAGTACCGTGTTAAGAATTCTTTCTTCACGAACTAGACCGCAATAAGTACCTACAGATTCAGCAGATGCTAAAGCCTGTGAAGTCTTATCCGAATAAATCATTTCAGCGGTAATCGCACAAATTCGCCCCACCTTTTCGATGGCTGGAAGTCGTACATAGTTACCAGAGAACTGGGTTTGTGGATAAGGCATACCAGGTTGAACCACTTCTGGCGAAGGGCTGATATCAGACAACCAAGGAATGATCTCAGTCGAAAGGTTCTGACCAGCAGGGATGGTCGATACAAGTTGATCACCAATGAATGATGCTAACTTATACTTTTCTTGAACCGTAGTGATAAGGATCTGACCTGTGATGGCAGCAAAGTTAGAAGCATCAACTGCTTCGGTTGCTTCCATAAAGGTTCGATCTGGGCCATTGAAGCGATTAAGCTGTTCGGCCCAATCGTCACCCATGATGCCTTCTGCAAGGCCTCTAAGGGAAATTCTGCTTACAGCGATATCGCCTTTGGAAATGGATTCCGAAAAGAACGCCTTGGTTTTAGCCAAACCATTTTGTTGGCCGAATTCCTTCAGCTTTTTACCTAGACTCTTCATATCAATCTCCTTAAAAAGTTGTGGATTATCGGGCCACAGGGTTTTGACTAGACAACAATTGGAATTTTACAGTACCAGTACCAGCAAGGGCTTCAACAACTCGACCAATAGCCAAAGCAGCGGATGCAACTTTAACCAAAGATTGTGGCTGAAGAACGCTAGATACGGAAGTGGGGCCAACAAAATCCCCAACAAGAAGAGCGGAACCAGTATAATCACCAGCGTAGATACCAGAGCAATCAACCCGAATCTGGTTGGCTACCGAGTTACCGTACACAAGAGCTATATCTTCCCTCTTTAATTGACCTGACACACCTAGGAAAGCACTTGCAAACGCAGTTTGAGTGGTTGCCAAGTTGGTATCCCAAGGAAAATCAAGAGCGGAGATCGCACTACCGGAAGATAGTGCTACTAGATCGCCAACTTGAATCGCCTTGTTGGTGGCAACTGGAGCCACCACAGGATTAGTCGCATTGAAACTGTAAGTAATCGCCATTGATAGGACTCCTTAATGATGGCTTACTTGCCAAGGACATTTTCACGGAACTGTTGATAATTCGACTCGCCTTGGATTGCAGTCGAACTAACTGGCTTAACGCTAGCTCTGACAAGAGCAACCTTTTTCCTGTCTTCAATCGCTTCTGCCCACATCGTTTCACCGATAGCGGAAAGTTGCTTTACAAACACAGGGGTTGGCTCCAATTTATTCTCCTTAAGCAGGGAGAATATTTTTTCTTCATTGAGTTTTTCGGCTTTCCATTTGCGAAGGTCTTCAAGTTCTTTTAAAGATTCTTCAAGTTCATCTTCGGTTGGATCTTCTTCAGTATCACCAACTTTAGCTTGTGCTGGTGTACCAGAAGTTTTGCTCATTCCAGTTACATCTGTGGTTTCAGATGCCATATCTCCACCGAGGCCAGTAGCAGCAGCAATAAGGTCAAGAATCATCTTCCCCTTTGCCGAGCCTTCGCCTGGGCCAACGCAAATTTCCATAATCTTCTTGAGCATATCAGAAGACGGTTCTTGCGAATCCGGTGAAGCAGTTGGTTCTTGTGCGGGTGCAGCATCTGGAACCTCTTCCTTATACATTTCCTTCACAGGGTTTTCTTCAGACATCATTTTGTCATTTTTCATTGCAGTCTCCTTGGATTCAAAAATGGTGGTGGTAGTTGCAGGGTTTGCAACTAGATCCACCGATCTTACTCTGTCGATTCTTACTACTCTTTCTGTACCATCTTGATCTGGAATTGATTTTCCACTAACGAGATGGCTAAAGCCTACATCACCGAGGCCGTTATTTTCTGCGAACCACAAAAACGAATCAATACCATCAGCATGGGGGTTGTATCTGAAGTCAGCGTATAAACCTTCTGAGGTAAAGCGGACATTTTGAAGCCATCCTAGCCGATCAGAAAACAAAGGTGCTTCGGTTTTGTGGTCTTTATTTACTGGAGCGTTTTCGTAAAGCGGAACTGCATCACGAATCGCTTTTGGATCGTAGATTCTGCCATTCATTGAGCTAAATCCAAGGACTTTTACACCGTAAACAATACACTTGTTTCGGTCAACTACACCTGGTTTATTTTCGATGACGGCATTCATAGTATGATATTACATCCAATCGTCTAGTGTTGTCAACAATTATCCTGTTACAGTCGATGTTTTTGGTGCTTTTGCTGCGGGAAGGTTTGGTGGTGGTTCATTTCCATCAGGTTTTTCTGCTGAAAAACTTGACACAGGTTGAACAGGTTCGGGAATCTTAACCACTACATCACGGAACATGAGATCGATAATCTCAGGTGTGATCGCAGGGAAGGATGCTCTCGCAATTGCCTTGCCACTTTCCATTGGAATTTCACCAATAGTACATCGATGAATAATATCGACAAGATTAGCGATCTGGGCCCCATTGAGAGCGGAGTCTTGAACTTGTTCGCCACCACCAATGCCTTGAGTAGCACTTCCAGACTCAATCCTTGATGAGGGATTCATCGGATCAATTTCCGTTGCACCCTTCTTCTCGTCAACAATTGGTTTGATAAAGTTTGATGCTTCTGTATCGTTATCAAGGCCTAATTCGGAGCGAATCGTTTGAATCGACTTCACACCCATCGAATGGTACACATTGTTCATCTCAGCTTCCTTCTGATGCTCTCTTGATTGAAGAGAATATGCTTCAGAAGTGATCTTGATGTTCTTAAGAATCTCTTTTGGAATGATTCCGTGTTCGGATGCGAGGTGGATCTGTGACCAAGCTAAAGACTTGTTTGGCTCGAATCGACATTCGGCCAAGGATCTTCCAACAATCCCTTGCCATCGCTCAAAGGTTCTTCGTGCTGGAGCTTCTGCAATGAGTGCTGAACTGTAGTTGTTGTTGCTAGCATCACCTGACATGAGGGTTTCGCTGATCCCAAATCGTGTTGCAAGTGATCGCAAGTTGGCTTGCAAAACTTGGATAAGTCCAGCAGCGTCAACATTTGCCCCAGGGAACTCGTAGTCGATGTTCGCTGGTGCTGTGATGATTGATCCATAGCCGAATCTCTCCAGCCCAATGTTTTCGGTTGCACCCATATTATTGCTGCCACCGAGCGTAGCATCAATCTGTGAGTCAACAAGGGATGCCATTGAATCAGGGGCAACATTGTTTACCTTCCTGATCATCGCAACCTTTGCCCTGGCTTTCGCCATCGTGACTGTAGAAGCTAAAATATCCTCGCAATTGGTCAAATTCTGGAACACAGGGTAGAATGTAGTCAATCCACGCTTTGCGTTAGAATTAGTGCCAATCTTGATGTGTATGATCTCATCCGCAGGGATGAATGTAGGTTCTCTAGATACACTAGGCTTTAGAATGACTTGATAACCTAAAACGGAGTTAATATCGTCTTCTTCGCAAATGATACCAAATGAGTCTTTTGGCGAACCAATGTCCGTTGCGTAACCTCTGACCAATTCTGGCTCGATAAAGCGAATTACGAGCATTCCATTGGCTTGTGGGAACTTTCTAATGAATACCTCTCCATCAACATGGAGTCTGTACACAATTTCATTCTCAACATCCACCATACTGTTGTATTCACGAAAAATGTCTAGTGATGCCTGACATCTCTTCAATAGATCCTCTGGAACTGGGTTCTTTAGATCGATTGAAGCAACCCGCCATTTAAATCCCGAAGACCCAACAACAAATGATTGAAAGCATTGAACTAACCCATGAGCAAACTCATTGGTAGCAAATACGAATCTAGCTCTATCTCTAATGCTTTTAAGCTGCCACCATGACAGATAGATCGGAAGCTGCTCACCTGACAGGTAATTGTCTCTAACCGCTAATTGAGCGGGATTGACCCAACCACCCATCCCCGCATTAGGAAATTGAAACGCACCATATTCGCTTGGATCGTTCCAGAACGGCCCCCATCCAGTTTGGTAACTTCCAGTATCATACGAAATAGACTCCGTAATCGACTTTTTCGACCTTGGAGTTCTAGGGGTTGATTTCGGTGCTGGTTTTTTCTTTGCCATTTTTTGGTGACCTGATAACTATTTGTTTACGGCCACAAATCCACTTAGTGTTCCAGATACATTTCCAGATACTGTAAGTTTTATTCCGGCAGCACTTATCAAAAGACCGCCACCTTGTACTGCACTAGTAAGCGTTTCATATTGCGGAATATGAATTTTTCCTGACATTGCAGTTGTTCCATCAGCCTCGAAAAACTGAATAGTGCAATCACAATCCGGTTGCAATACAAATGCGTGAACATGAGATTGACCAGTTGCAGAAAGGGTGACTGTTCCTGGAATAGTTTGCGAAATTGGTATAGAACTGTCTGCTGGCATATAAACCTCCGGTTAAGATGTACACATTGTATTGGTTTACTTGGATAATGCAAGAGAAAATCATTTTG